>Ga0123354_10001248_pt1 | contig 30148 bp, 13 predicted proteins | sample TergutLab28metaG_2_FD_97872 | JGI IMG/M metagenome (GOLD analysis project Ga0123354, IMG submission 97872) | Labiotermes labralis P4 segment gut microbial communities from Petit-Saut dam, French Guiana - Lab288 P4 | ecosystem: Host-associated > Arthropoda: Insects > Digestive system > Gut ... | reverse complement strand
CACCACATGCAGTAATACGTCTTGTTCTCCTGAAGATGGGCATAATGATGCCCGAAACATGTTGAGATATTGTTAAAAATAAACATCTGTTGCATCTTGTTGGTTTTCTCTCTCATTTCACAAATAAAGCACTGTTCCGTGTTAAAATGAGAAGATTTGCAGGTCGGTTGGTTTCTACGTTGTTAGTAACGCTGTCCCAGCTCTGTATGTTGTTCAGTGTCTGATGAAAGTAAGAGGAGCATTGCTGCTAGCGATCTGGGTGGAACTGCGGATGAGTCGTTGTTGGCCCATTTCTGGATACCTTCCCCTCTTGCACCAGGAGAACATGACAACTGTCCGCATCTAATTTTCGGTACATTCTGAGATTTAGCAGGGTGGGTGATATTGCATGAGTACTTTCCGTTCTGTTTCGTCGGTACAATCCGGCCAGTTCGCGGGAGTCGTAAAGATAAGGTTTTATGTGCATGAAATGGGAGGTTGATGGTGAATAGGATGGTTGATGTGTTGAGATCCCTGAACAAACAACCGTACGTAAGACCTTGTTGACTTGCTTGGTCAAGAGTGAGCTATTTCAGTATGTGTTTTTTAAATATTAGGTGAACTGCTTGAAATAGCCGACTGCCGCATGTTGTGGTAAGAAAGCTATACAGAAGTGGTGCAGTGCGGCGTGCATTGTAATATTACATACAGGGTGAGCGTAAAGTCCTTCCCTGATTACAAAACATTTATTACAAGAAAACTACTGTACGTGGAATACAAACATTTTTTTTCTTCAAAATGTAACTCAAGAAGTTTTTTTTTTAAACATATTAGTACACTTCAACATGTACTACTTTTGTTGCACGGAGAACGTCTAATCGATAATCAGTTTCTCTCCTCGTGTTCTCCAACATGTCTTCAGTTAGAGCTGTCACTTCTGTTAAGGTCACCAACACTGCCAGTCCCTGCAAACTTTGAATACCACGCTTCGATGCTTTTAACATCTGGCGGAGGTCGTCCGTACTCATTTCTGAATTTCCGTTGCACTGAGACAGGTGATTTTGTTTCGTGATACCACAAAACACAGTGGGCTTTCTCCTTCATTGACGCCATTTTGACAGTAGCAGGTTATGCAACTGTAACGTAACAATAAACACATGACATAAAATTTTAGAAACTAACTTAAGTAATGGTAACAAAAATATGTATTCCACGTAGTTTTCTTGTAATAAATGTCTGTAAGCAGGGAAAGACTGTACTTACCCTGTAGAATCGTAAATTATCCACGCTGGCTATTACCACGTAGTTCATTTGTACTTGAATTTAGCCAGGAAAGAATACATTTTAAACCCTACTTCGGTTCCTTAAACTGAATAAATTGCATGTGGTGTACTTAACAGGGCGTTCTTTGCTTTCAAAATGTTACGGGATTGCACGATACACGCGAACGGGTAAGTTTGATGTCATTTTTGCTCACAAGAAAAGCGCTTCCTTCTCAGCGCCGATATTCACAAGACTGACCTCTGCTCGGCAGAATTATGTACAGGTCTGTTGTACTGAATCGCACCGAAATCGGACAGAACACGTGGAAAGCACGGTTAGAAATTTCTTTGCACCCTTAAGTAATGTACGTCATTCACTCGCCGATTTTAACGGAATCAGAAGAATCACTAATTACATTTCTTGTGGTAATCTCATATGCCGAGTTCTATCCAAATGGGACAAAAAATATATAAAATATGTCAAAATTACATGTGCGCACCTAATGACTTTTATTGCTAAATAGTTCTTATGTGCGTCATCCCCGTTGTGTGTTGTACAATCGTTTGGTAATGTTAGTGCGTGGCACTTACGTTTAACACAACTGTTTTATTTGGCTATTATAGGACGTTACAACTACATGTTTCGGCCCTATCCGTGGGCCATCTTCAGGTTGCATCACGAGACTTAGAGTAAGCTACATTAATATGTTATCTATTGGTAATAGGAAGTTTGGAGAGCTCTCCTTATTGCTGTGGGCACTTACGTCTAACACAACTGTTTTATTGGCTATTATAGGAGGTTAAACTACATGTTTCGGCCCTATCCGTGGGCCATCTTCAGGTTGTATCACGAGACTTAGAGTAAGCTACATTAATATGTTATCTATTGGTAATAGGAAGTTTGGAGAGCTTAGAGTAAGCTACATTAATATGTTATCTATTGGTAATAGGAAGTTTGGAGAGCTCTCCGAACTTCCTATTACCAATAGATAACATATTAATGTAGCTTACTCTAAGTCTCGTGATACAACCCGTGCCGAAACATGTAGTTTGTAACCTCCTATAATAGCCAATAAAACAGTTGTGTTAGACGTAAGTGCCACGCACTAACATTACCAAACGAGTGCTGAATAGATTTTAACGAAACTCGCGTTAGTCAACGGCGTTAGATGATGGGGATCTCCGGTGCTGAATTTCACCCAGCTCGGTGAAGAAATACGGAGAGTGCGGGTAGAAATTAATTCACGTGCACGAGAAAAGTATCCTACTCGCAACCCCTTGTTTTCGTTGTCAAACACCCCCCTCCTCCTGCCACCCCTCTTCGCATACTACCTGTGTTGTGCGTTATTACACGGTATACGCGTCGAGTTTTCCAACCTTTGGATGTTTTGAATGAAACTGTAACATTTTTCGCGATAAAAAAATAATTGAAGGTGCCTTTAGCATTTTACCGGTCACCCTCTGGTGGATGATCCCGAGGTGTGAACACCTCTAGTATGAAAAGTTGCGTGATCCTGAGGCAGTTGCGTTCAGCTGTTATTTTCACAAACAATTTTTCTAATGGTCGTCGTAATGATGAACGCAAATCTCTTTTTTCCAATTGGTTTCCCCATCAGAATTTTGAGTTACACGTCCAGTCCGTCATAACTGCCTTTATAATCACTACCTACTGCTTTGACAATTCTAGTTCAGCTCTGTAAATCACAATAATATCCTTTTTAAAAAAAAACTAATGTAAAAATAGTTTAAATATTCTTTTAATGCACGGATATGGAACTTTTTTTTTTTTTGCTCTATTGGTACACTTTCACAGATATTTTCTGCACTGTTCCATGGTTTATGTTAAGGCTGATTGTAGTTGCTAATCATGTTTTCTGCATGTTGTTAGTTCATTTGAAATGCCATATGGAGATATGGTGTTGTGGGCTTCCTCATCAGGTCACTCGACTGTCTCAATTTGTACAGAACGTGTTTCTGAAGATAATTCTACTATGTAGCCATTTTAGGTATTACAGTTAGTAGGTTTTAATACCTTGTTTGATACTCATTGCATGTCACATTGCTACTTACATCGTTACTTTGATTTGTCAATTACTGTCAACACTAAAATACTTTGTAGGATGACCCTCTTATTTTCAGTTTTTTTAAAAATTGCTATGATGACAAAGTATGAGTAAGTGTAACATAAATTCTTAACCTTGACAGAAGGAGAGAGCAACTTCTTCACGTCCCACCCACTTACCCTGGGGGAGAAAAGTTCGCAGAATCAGTTGAATGGGCAGCTGGGTGGCCCTCAGATAGTGTTGGTGCTTTGGAAAAGAAAATGTCCCTTTAACTTGGCTGGAATTGAGCCTGAATCTCTGGTTTCTCGTGTACTCACTGAACTGTCCAGGCCTTTGAATGCCACTGTAACGTATTGTTATACAGAATTTGTAAGTCCAAACATTACTTCTGCCCCAGAAATTGGCACGGTTGCCATGTTACTATTGTCGATGTTCCAGAGTTGAGAAGTATGAAGATAATTTCAATTATACATTGTTCAAATTGAGTTTCATAAAAAGTTATTAATACTGGTTTGTATGTTGGTTCCTGTAGGTCAAAATGTTTCTGTGCAACTTGCTGACAGAATAGTGTCCTAATTGTTTCATTTTTGTTTCAGGGTTTTCAAGAAAAGTTCTCCAAATGGGAAGGTGAGTGAACAGGTACTTGCCATGGTAAGTTTTGTGAAGAAGGGTATTTTGCATGTTTCTGAGTAGGCACCCATATAAAGATATTATTTTTCCATAGAATACTGATTCTCAGACTTCTTGTCCATGATTCACAGTCATAAACTGCATCTGCCTTGTGAGGCCCACAGCACTATACTAGGTTCCCCTGTGCATGCCATAATGGCATATGGGGAGTGAAGGTGTAGCTCCCCACATTCGTAACCTGAGCAGTAGATGGAGGTGAGCGGTCAGCTCACGCCTCACTTGCAGTACCTCCAGTTAAAGCACCTCTAGGACCCTTTGAATGGGATGTGCTTGGGTGGACCCCACAGCTGGTACAGTTGCTTCAGAGAGGAGGTAAACCCCTTGTCCTGCTGGGAATGAATCCATGATTACTTGGATGTCCAGCTTAACCTCGTCAGTATACCAACCACACTGTCTCACCTACCCAGTCAGTTTGAAAAATTTTTCTATTGTACGAGTATTGTGTGCATTTTTCACTTATCATGCTATTGCAATCTAACCTTCCGAGCACAACTGCCTTCTCTTAACATTTTGTAGAGTTGTACATGTAAATTGAGAAGTTTTGCAATAAGTAAATTTATGCATTACTTTGTTTTATGTTTTTTTGCAGATCACGGTTTATCTGGGCAAAAGAGACTTTGTGGACCACATAACACATGTAGATCCTATAGGTAAGAGAGATGTTAAAATGTGCTGCAATCATATTGCAGTACAGAAAAGTTTCTGAGCTTATTGTATCTGTGTCATTTATTGTAATCCTGCATTTTTCTTATGTAAGAGGAAAGACAGGAAAGAAGCTTTAAGTACACTTTTATTGTCATAGTGTTGCTGTAGCAGAGTTGATTTCAGTGACTGTACATACAGTATTAGAAACACTTGCTGTTGAAATAGCACAGTTTAAGACAGTAAAGTATTAGATGTAGGTTCTAATACAACTTGTGTGCTACCACCAGTACATATGTTCGTAATATTCCACTGGTTCATTATTTATCATAAACATAGGATAATATTTTGCACAGTGTACATATAATTTCAAGATCCTGTATCAGATGACACTATATGAAAGTAGTGTTACACATTTTCGAGTCTTGTTATATTGTCCAGATATCACTAAATGTTTCAGTCCTACGATGCAACTTGTAGCAAGTTTTTGTGTATGAATAATATCCATTAGTGTTTCAACCTCATAGGTGCACATAACTTCCATATTTCTGTTTTGAAGATGCATTACAAGGTACTGTATCCTGTCTTCTGCTTCGTCTTCCTGATAGCTAGTGTTGTAATGTTGCAGGCTATAATTAAGTCATGGTACAGACAGCAGGCAGCTTGATAGTTGTATTTTAAGAAGAAAATCTGTCTGTTTGTAGATCAAAAGGTGCAGTGGGGAGAATGTGAGGAGAGTGTTGGATATAGAACAGGGCAGAATAGCAAGTGTATTAACGCTGTTGTGACTATTTATTTAGATGGCGTGGTTCTTATTGACCCTGATTATGTGAAGGAACGAAAGGTGTTTGGGCATGTCCTGGCAGCATTCCGTTATGGACGGGAGGATCTAGATGTCCTGGGGCTTACATTCCGTAAGGATTTATACCTGGCTGCAGAACAGATATTTCCTCAGGATGGTTGCTCCAAGCGACCGCTTACACGACTACAGGTACATCTACATTAGAGACTGGCTATTCTGGCTGATGTTTTTCATGGATTTCCTTACTGTCTTCAGGAGAAAGGTTGGATAGTTTCTTAGATACAGGCCTTGACCACTTTGTGCCCTTCCTCTCCAGCATTTGTAATCTTTTCGATTTGTAAGTACGTTTGTGCAGTTTGTGCAGCATTAATAAATAACTTAACCCTTTAAACGCTGAGTTAAATCCCATCTGCCATCTGCTAGCATTATTAGGATTTCATCCTATTTTTCACGTTAGCAGGATAAGGGTTAATATTACAACTCCATATAAGGTCTATGAGTATTTTAGTGTTGGTACTTTAAGGGTTGGTGAATTTAATGATGTTGTTTTGAGTTCAAAGGCTATTTTGTAAACATTGAAGAAAGTGTGTGGGCCACATATTTAGAGCATCTGAATTATTTTGCATGAATTTGATAGAAAGACTTTTTTGTTTAATTTGAAGATTTTTCCCTGCTTTTGCCTGTGGGGACTATATGCCACCTAGAGCTTGCCACCTAGAGCTTGCCACCTAGAGCTTTAATATTTGATGCAGGAGTACTAACCAACTGCAGAGCAATACTGTATTTATTGTGAGTTGGGTGCATCCTGTTTGAGTTAAATCTCTCATTGTCATTACCGAGATCCTTACATCGGAGTGAGATATGTGCCTTAAAATTATGAGCCATGTGCCAAAGAAATATTTGCAGCAATTGTCTCGGGTGTATTTCGCCTACATTTGAAGCTACTGATTTGAAGTCCTAATCAAATAATGCCGTTTTGTCTCCCGAACATTATGATGTGCTTTCAAGGGTTGCTGTATTTGAGGTTTCTGCAGTTTGTTTCCATTCCATGAATTTGGGTACAATATACAGAAGTGAGTGTGTCAAGAGGATGTGAAGTGTTTGCATCATTATTCATTTTCAAGGCAGATATATAGAATTGTTTTGATTAGGACAGTTCAAACTCAGTGGCGAAGTCATGAAGTAAAGGTCCAAACTCACCTCATTGTTACCTTACATGTACAATTCCTGCCCATTTTTAAATGAGGTATAGAAACTCAGCATGTAAGGATGATCTGACCATGCAACAGGGTCACTATTTCACCAGTTTTTTTTTTTTGTGTTGATGGAGTAAGCTTCTTTCAGGAGCGTCTGATCAAAAAGTTGGGACCAAATGCTTATCCGTTCTACTTTGAGCTGCCTCCTCACTGTCCAGCATCTGTCACACTTCAGCCAGCACCGGGAGACACTGGTAAACCCTGTGGTGTTGACTATGAACTGAAGGCATTTGTTGGAGAGACACTAGATGACAAACCTCACAAAAGGTGAGTGTTCTTTTTGTTACATATGATTTTTGTTTAAACATAAGGATGTGGAGCTGGAAACACATTATTCAATTTAAAAATTGGTACAATTTTTCTTTTCCAAACCACTAAAGACTGAACTGTATAAAACATTGAATGTATTGGTGTTTGTATGTGGTTGTGGAACATAGGCAATGACTTTGAAGAATAAGTATGCACTGCAAGTGGTTTCTGAAAACCAAGTATGCGGGAAAACGTTAACATGTGGGAGGGATGAAGTAAGTGGTGAATGGATGATATGATATGAAGAAGAACTTGTTTGTTGATACTGGTCATTAATGTAGTGAGCTCAAGAATATCATTGTGACCTTATATTGCAAGTCAGTATAGGGATAAGGGAAATATGTACAGAATTCTGATAGGTTAACCACTTCAGCAGCAAGCACTTGAAATCTGGAGAGGGGAGGATCACATTGAGATGAGTAAAACAGTTTGTAAGGTGGGCCACTGGTGGTCTGTCATATTAGCGGTGCTGTGTCAGGATGGGTGATAAGAGATGTCTGGGGTTATAGACTAAGCAAAAATCTGTAGATTAAGCTTTGTTTCTTCTGCAGTTAAAATTCATGTCCATAGTAGGAGAATAAAAATGTGCAGACCAACATGCACATGAGTGTGTGTGTGCATGCACATGTGTGCGTGTGTGTGTGTGTGTGTGAAAGAGAATGAGAATGCACAAGTGAATGTTTCTGTGTATTTTCATGGCAGTTGATGTGCACCACTCTATAAAATCCACACAGATACTCTGTGTTATTGAAGTGCTAGAATTTCTCTGTACAATATTTGTAATAAAGAGTGAGTGTAATAGAGGAGGCCTGTAGAAGAGGTGGAATGATAAAGCACAGAGTACACTGTATGACAGATGGGTATTTGTTGAATGTTCTTTGATAGCCCATTCATGTGTTGGAAACATGACTGTATAGAGTGAATTAATTGGTGAGTTATGAGGTTTTCATGGCAGTGTAACTGAGGATTCTGTCTTCTGGGATATGTTACTGTATCATGGAGTAATGACATCCCAACATTTGAAAGGAACATCCCGCGTTATTAATACAAGTAATATTCGTATGGGCCTAGGAGTTTGTGGATAAATTCGTGAAATGTATTAACATACATTTAATTGAACAATAAGGATGGGTGTAGTATGCACATATTCTGTATTCCATGTGTATGCATGTTAGAATGTCCATATATATATTTAACTGCTTAAATACCTGCATTGCCAAACTGAACACATATTGGAAAACACCCCTGTAAATTCATTTTATGTATTTAGGCAAGAAGGAAATGTGCATTTTTAGGACACGCTGTGTAATTTCTATTTTGTTTTCCAGAAAATGTGATTTATTTCTCAATTTTGTCTTACTGTGTTGTTAAATAATTCACTTTTCGTAACCATGTTCTAAAATTTAAATATCTACCCTAACTGATGAAAGGATGTACCATAACTGAACTTCAGGTTGCGTCCAGTAACGTAGAAAGTCAGTTGGTGACCACTGTAATGCTCTGCTTCTCCCTCTTGTTACCACTTAATTTTATTCAAAAGTAACACAGATGAAAGTAATACCATATTACTGTCTGAACATGGATTTATCTAAAGATTGTGTAAGTTATTACCGTCGAACTTGGTTATGATGAACTTGGTGTGTGCGACACCTTGGCTAAAATTCTTTACATTCAGTGGTAGCAGCTAATTCCGTGCAAGGCACGTGGTTTTCTGCCTTGATTGTGACATACCTAAGATTATCTGCCTCAGAAATAATGACATTGCCAGTCATTCAGTCTTTCCAATATAATTTTCCAAGAAGTAGGCAATTTTGAGAATTCTGCCATCTCCTCATCCTTTTGAGAATTCTGCCATCTCCTCGTCCTTGAGAGGGCAAGCCCTCTATGCTGTCAGGTAGCTACATAAATTCCAGGCATGGGAAATGACAATAGTAACGGTAATTCACTTTTTGCATAAGGTAGCCCTCTACGTTTCCACTCCTGCAGTTAGCTGGAGACTGGTAACATGATAACATGGCTACAGTCACGAATAAGACAAAGGTTTTGAGCATCAAAGGAAAAGTTAAAGCAGTATCGCAAATAGAAGATGAAAAAAAGGAAGCTGATGTGTGTTGGAAATATGGTCTTATATATTCTAGAAACCAAACAATCTGGAAAAACAGGACCAAAATTATTAGTGTGTTTGAACGGACCAGATTGAGAAAAACAATTTTGAAAACCTTAACAAAGCGACGTCAGTTCAAGCGGTGCTTAAGTGTTTTAAGTAACAGATACGTTAACATTGTACCAGTGAGTGTCTTCTCTTCTCATTATAACTTTCGTTCTTCCTAACTTTTAGGGTTAAGTTAATGTATTTTTGTTGTGTAAACCAGTAATACCATATTACTGTCTCAACATGGAAATTTACATTTATAGATGAATAATTCTTATTATTTCTGAATTGTAATTGTAATTTAAATATGAAATCGTAGCGTGAACATTAAGTAATCTGCCAGCAGGCCTGTATTTTACCTTGAAATATTTCTCCTTCACGTTTACCACACACCTTGCTTAGAGCAACACTCGATCATAAGAAACACAATTTATTAGGTCCCTTTGATGATGTTATAACTGAGTTTGACTGTAATTATGCTGCAGTAACAGTGTTTCTGGAACAGTTAGTAGTTTCTTACCTGGACAAGAATTTACATCAGCACTCAAACCTTCCACTGGGTCATTGTTGGAGAGTTCTCAGTCTTTTTCATACCCTGTCAGCCTGTTTCACTAGGAATAGCATCCTAACTTTGATGATACTGAAAATCCAGTTTTGTGTTGTTATCAGTTAAAGTAACGGAGATTTGTGTAATTTCAGTGGCTGAAACACTGTGTGGCTTGAAGTACAGTTTATTCTTCCTACTAGTGAAAAGGAGTTCAGTGCTACAGATGTTTGATGCACACAACTGATATTTATTATGTAATGTATTATTTTACAATGTAAAACAGCAATTTTTCAAATGATGTGATAGGAATTCAGTTCGTCTGGCAATTAGAAAGATTATGTATGCACCAAGTAAACAGGGTGAGCAGCCATCGGTGGAAGTGAGCAAGGAGTTCATGATGAGTCCCAATAAACTGCACCTAGAGGCCTCTCTTGACAAAGAGGTAAGCCGGCTGTGAGTTCAGTAAGTGAGGTAGAGTAAGTTAAAACTTCCTGAGAGCATGTTTTAGAGATATACTTAGCTCAGTCATGTCCAGCCACCAGAAACACTGGAACATACAGATGTCAAGCACTGGATGCCTTCCTCATAGAATTCCATGGTTTGCAGTTTAAAAAACCAGTGGCATGTGGTATGTTGCATGTGTTAAGTGTTTTAGGTGGGAAGATATGGAAACACCACAGAGATATAGAATGGTGCACCCTTCTCTGGTTTGTACTGAACCATGATCTCTGGCTGTCACTACAGGGGAATCTCCCATGTAGTGTGGCACCGAGGTCCAATTCTGTGCACTTGTTCTGTAAGTGACATTGTTCCTCGTTCAAAAGGAAGTAATGGATGATCAGTACAGAGCCTTTTAAAAACAACAGTCGAAGTGCTTTTGTGTCATGTTGAACAGTTAATGCCTTGTGTTATGACAGGTAACTTTATGACAAATATTTCATGATGAGTAACTTTGTAGGCATTAATAAGTTATGTGTAAGTCTGATTAAAAAGACCTGTTCAGCGTATAAAAATAAAATGGAAGTTAGACATTAATAAATAAAATTGTATTTTAATATATTTATTTTCATTATTTTTAACTTCTGGTTATGATGTATTTTTGGATTTGAGTGAATATTTGCACTGCAGAAGTATCTAACAGAGTCTTCAGTATAGAGATGAAACAGCCATTTTTTTTTATTTTGTAAATCAGATGTCAGTTGAGACTGGTGTTTCACATCTTATATTGCTGAATTCGCTAATTCTGAAATAACTGATTTTCTTACAGTGCATTCGGTCACATTTTACACTTTACAGCTCTGTCTTTGTTTGGGAATATATGACATGTTCTGTTTTTAAATGAAAACAACGGTAAATATAAGCTGCTGTTAAATAAGTTTATTACTAACAAATTGCAGTTGTCCATGAATAGAGAAATACTCTTACGTGTTTTGTCTATAAATAATAGCCACAACACACTGGAGTGGTACTCTATTCATGGACAAGTGCAAATTGATGGTAATAAACTTACTGTTGTGTTTCAATTGCGTGGACGATTTACATTATTTTTTAAGCTGAACTTATTGTCCAATAATTGTGAAAATATCAACATTTCCAAAATTTTTGACTGACTAATGCAGAATTCTGACATGGCAGATGAAAATGAATGCTTAAAGTAAAATGGCACTGTCCCCCCACCTACCCCACACCCCACCCCCCTGTTTTTTGTGATTATACTGACTCTGTTTTTTGTGTGGCAGTTGTATCACCATGGGGAGAACATTGCTGTCAATGTCCATATAGCAAACAATTCAAATAGAACCGTCAAGAAAATTAAAGTTTCTGGTAAGTACACATGAACTGCCGTTATCAACAAAACGTTATGTGATGGATGACAAAAGATTTGGATGTTTGGAAAGAATACAGAAAGTCTTGCAAGAAGTGCAATGAATGTGTCTAGTAGGAGGAATGATTGCGGAAGTACATGGTTGTGGTAGGAGATTAGAACAAGCTTCAAGACTAGGGGTGCACAAATCCCAGGTGCTTGTGGGTCCTTAGTATGGAACCTGCTTCTAGTTGTCCTCCTGACACCTAGAATTTTGAGGTGACTTTTAGATTCTTGGAAAATTTATGCACCCCTTTTCAAGACTTACTGTTCAATGAAAGGACAGCTTCAGGATTCAAGTAAACTTTGTGGTGTGACCTTAGAGACCCATCGCATTTGATGACTTGTAATTATGTGTGCGCATTTTTGCATGTTTCAGTACATGTAACTGAAGTTGTGGTTTTGATTGTATAATTTGTGATGACATGAAAGTGGTGTGAAAACAGTACTGGTTAGTGAAAGCAGCTGTCTCAGAACAACATTATACTCATTCCAACATTTATACTTTGAATGCTCTTATTGTGTGTTCATTGCATTCAGTATTTCATGCTTCAGATTAGATATGGTACAGTTCCTATCATTCTTTTATCTTACATGGAACAGTTAGTGTCTTGTCTTCAAGAGAAGTTCGAAATTATGACTAATAATCTTCCTCAAGGTTATTAATTCATAATAAATTCAGCTATATCTTGTCTTTTTAAAGTAATTTTGTACATAAAAAACAAATCTTTATCACTTCCCAACCAGACTAAATACAAGTGTTATGCAGTCAGGAAACCAAGAGCTGCTTCTGTCAAATGTGTGTTTGAAGATGTCGCACTTCAGTTTCTCAAAAATTGTGACAAGCGGGAAATGTTTGAATCACTGAACCGTTGTGTGCTGTTACTGTCAACAACTAAGTTAAATGTCATAGTGCAATCACACATTGACATAATTTATTGTTGTTTTATTACAAGTTCGGCAGTTTGCAGATATTTGTCTCTTCTCCACGGCCCAGTACAAATGCACAGTCGCTGAAACAGAAAGCGAGTGAGTATAACATGGCCACATCAAATGTTAGATCCATAGAATTAGTCATGTCTGTTGAATTACCAGTTGTTAAGCCAGTGGGTTGTGACATTAATTATGAAGACATGAGGCAGATCCCAGTAATATTTTTAATGTAATTTATTCTGCTTACAGTGTGTTTTGTACAAACAAGACACGTCCAGCAATACAGGGCAGAAGGTCACTGAACACTGTTGTGAGTTGTGAGTCAAATATTTTTGTAAATAGGTTGGTTGAAAAAACTGAGGGTAAGAGGCTGCCAAGGTGTGTAGATGTAGATGGCAGAATGACATCAAAATGTATCATATAGAAGTTGGTTGGGACAATGTGAATGGGGTTGAACTGATTAGGGCTTATTTTAGGAATCCATTACTAAACCTTCAGCATCTGGAACAGGGAATGTCTTGGCCAGTTGAATGTTATATCAAGTTCTTGAGGAAGACCCAGTACCTTGGAGTGAACTGCTTGCAGCATTCACATGCTGCACAATCAGACATTATTTTCATTTTTACTCTTATGTAACTTTATAAGAATTTTTTTGTTTCTGAAATGATGGTACAGTTCTGATGATATATTTGAGGTGTGATATAGCAGGTGGTGTAAAAGTGTTGACATGGGTTCCAGAGCAGGCTGCCCTGTTGGTCCTGGGTTCACACTCTCAAAAGTATATTCAGTGCGACCACTGTTGGCCAATAACAAGGACAAGAGAGGCCTGGCACTGGACGGGCAGCTGAAACATGAGGACACGAACCTTGCGTCATCTACAATGTGAGTTGTGGGGCTCATAGTCACGAGCTGGCTGGAACATTCCATGAGAAGAACAAAGTTCAAATTGATTACCTCAAGAAGTGTTGTCAAACTGTTGTGACAGTTTCCTGATTAGCCCATTGCCTATACAACTTACAATTAGAAATGTCATACCAATTGACAGCATTAAAACGTGACAGTGCTAACATATGAATTGTAGTTCTTCAGATGAATGTGGTGTAATGCCATCATGCTGTTATAACTTAAGTGGAAGGGCATGGGAATTTGTATAAAGCCCATGTAGACTGATTTTTTGGAAGAGTGAGTAATCTCATCATCAATATATGCATTCATTATTTAGGTCTGATGTTAGATCATAGCTGCTAATTCTAATACTGCATATATGAAAACAACATCATTATGACAGTCATCTGAAGACTGAGATAAAGCCAGCTTCGAAAATTTGCATAAAGTAATTGTTATTATTTGCAGTCACATATCTGATTTTAGCACTATGCTGTCATGGTGCCATTGTTTTAAAAGAGTAAGAACAGAATTTGTGTCACAGACAGCAGTTCAGCATTTTGTCTTGAGGTAATTAGAGTCAGACATGACAAAAATTATGCAGTCCAGTATTTATTGGAAGTTGTTCTTCTCATCATCGAACAAAGTCCAGGTCATTATTCTATGGAAGAGCAATCATATTTCTGCTAAGTAATAAATTAAAAATGATAAAGACGTTCTGTCATGTTGACCATTGTGTGCTAGCACAGTCAGTTTACCCCATGATGTGCACCTTCAGGATAATTTTTTTTCTGTTATGTAATGTTTACCTAATTATTTCATGGACACTTATGATTTTGTTATGGTATCAGCACTGCCACTTCACTTTCAGAATGTCTCTGATAGTGACCTCAGATCCTACACCATTCAAGACCACCTTTCATAATTGTCTTTCCTCTGTAAATTTTGTAACGAACAGAACATTAATAATGAATTAAAGAACAAATATATAGCTCAGTCAGTGTAGTGACTATTGTATGGGCTGGATGGCCACGTCATTGTGGTTCATTTTCTCTTTCCACTGCCTCCTGCGTAGTGGGCAGCAGTGTCTCTAGCCCTGGGGACAGTGGTATGAAATAGACCACTCGCCTGTGTCAGGTGTTGAGGTTAAGAGTGCATGGCACTGTACCTCAGCTCTCCCATATTTCTTTTTGTCACAGAAAATATTATGTTCACCTTTATCTTGATGGGAGGTTATATTAAGAGTGTGCACACATTCTGATTCAAATCTGCATTTCTTTAATTTAGCAGAAGCGTGTCCTCAGTTAAAAAATATTCGTGCTGTGCATTTTAAACTGTGATTTCATTGGAGCAGGAAGGAGGTGGGAGGATAATATTAAGATATGTCTCAGAGAATTACACAATAATGGAAGTGGTGGGAGACTGGGGTAAACTTGCTGACTTACTTAGGGGGCCTCGCTGATTCTACCATAGAACATGACCCACTGCCAGCCAGCTATGACATGCATCCCCCACCCAATAGGGGGCGTGTGAGTTATGTTTGCTGTGTGTTTTGTGTGGTGGCGGTTGCTGCTGTAGAGAGGGGTGCCCCATCGGGCCAGGGTTCACGCTGAGCAAAGTTTTCACGATGACTCCACTACTCGCCAATAACAAGGACAAGTGGGGGTTAGCTCTAGATGGACAGTTGAAACATGAGGACACGAACCTCGCCTCCAGCACATTGTAAGTCTGTGCTCGCTCACAAGAAGACCTTTCGTTTTCTGTTATCATTTGCTTCTCGCAGAGCTTTATATTTTTCTGTCAGTGTAATGCATAATGGAAATACCTTCTTAATCCTTTTGTTGCTTACATGACACAGCCTTATGTACTCAGATGTAAGGATGGTTAGGTTATGGGTGTGACTTGATGTGACCAGATATTTTGTACACCACAGTATTACATAAATATTGTTGTGAGATGTGAGGTTCTTATTACACTGACTGCAGATTGCTGTGCTTTGGGATGTGATGCCGTGAGCAAGGTACTTGTCTACCAAACTGCACTGTTACATTTCAGACTGCAGCAGTCCTCATGAGTATTGTTGACTGATATTATTGTGTTACCCTTCTATAATTTATCCCTGGATACTGAAGACAAATTGAGTTCTTTCGTGTTAGGTTTATCTGTACGTATGACAGCATGTTCGTAAGACGTTCTTAACTGTTTCAGCAGTAAGATTTCCATGTTTCTTCATGTGACCTGATTAATCCAAAAAAATACGTGGACATTATGTCACTGAAAAAAAGATAGCAAGATTAACCTTGAAATTATTCATATATGAACCTAAGTGCAGTCTATACAACGTAACATACCTGCATCTGCATACTCTTTTTATTCCACATTCGTAACACTGACTGCTATGTTTGGGCATGATGGAATGGCAGCGAAGAAGTTAAATTTGATGTTGGGTTAAGGATTTTACATTGTTGTGATGTACAGTGAATGACCACAGGTACACGACTGACATTGCGGATTTCTGTTCCACGGTTTTGGCTGGCTTTGCTGTGCTTTTGCGGTCTGTTTCCTATACTGTTTTGTTTCTGCTGCATGTTGTGTAACTGCTGTCATCAAGTTTTAATGAAGTGGCTAATCTGGATTTGCTGTGGTTTTTTTTTAATTTATTTTATTTTATTTTATATTTTACTTGTGGCTTTTTCTTGTGATGGAATCCAGTTTAAAGTGTGAAGTGTGCTGTACACCACACCATGGTTCTGAGTTTTGAAAAATCCCGCAGCAGGATAAAAATATTATGCTTTGAATGTGGATTTTTCCACTTGCATGTGCTGTGATAAACTCACTATGCAAAGGTAGATTTCTTCTTTAATGGTTGAACTTTAAATGTAATGAACAGCCATACAGGTTTGTAAGAACATATTAGGCAGAACTGTGTAACAGCCCTGTGAGTAAATACTACATTAGTACTTTATACAATTTTGTGATGTACGTGTTTTTGCACATCAACTTCAACATGGTGACAGTGTAGTTGCAGATACACATGTCTGGGGAATACAATCCATAAAAGTGTAAATGTTTTTCTCTCTCTTATCTTTAAATATTGAATCTGTTTGCATAAGCTTGTTCTGTGTATAAGTGTGTTGCCTGGTTGTACATAGGAGCTATGAACCTTGACAGGTAACGTGTGTGTGTGTGTGTGTGCATGTGCATGCATGTGCATCACAGAGTCAAGAATAATTGATTGATTTAGTCAGTCTTCTTCTACCAAATGGTGTGCATTTATTCCAGAGACCCCTGTTGTCTGGCCTTCCATACTTTTTTTCATTTTCTCATGCCTTCTTTTATTTTCTGTCCCGTTTATTTTTCTTTGTGTATGTTCTAAATACTATCTTTCATGGTATTTTAATGTCCTATATTTTCTCCGTGTTTGAGTTGCAAACTGTTTATTAGGACATCTCATATATTATTGCATCCCCCCCCAAATACCTTATGTATTGAATAATTTATCTGGGTCTTGCTTGCCAAAATTTCTTCTGGTGCCCTACATCTTTTGTCTTTCATATCTGTGTGTGTATGAATATGTGTTGTCATAATCTTATGAGCTTTTAGTTTCAGATTATTTCTTTTAGTGGTTCAGCATTAAAAATGATTCTTAATTTTAGTTCCTGGTGCTTCTTAAACAAAAGTGTAATTATATACCAGTTTCATTACAAGTTTGTGCTTGTGTTTATACCAAAGTATATGAATTGCAAAAGTACAAATAGAGTGAAATCTGCCCATAGGTGGGTGTGGTTGCAATGTTTGAGAGTTTACCCACCCAGCACCTTATGTTAATGTTGAGAGCCTCTTATTAGGTTTTCAGAAAAGACAGGTTAGGTTTAACGGTGTATTCTGTAAAATGGTTTGTATATGTAAAACACTTTTACACAATTTTGCATTGCTGGCTTTGGCTAGATTCTTCCACTTTGCTGTGTCATTTCTCTAATTTAATTGAGTTCCATAATGTTGAAGTCGTGTTGTGGTGTATGTGTCCTCTGGTTCATCTACATACTGGTAATTCTTGAACTGGATTCCATCATGCAGTGTTGTAATGATGTGCAGTATTGGAAGCTTCGTCCAGTCAAACGTGTTAGACAGCAGAAGATTGCTGTGCTCTGTAGTGATGATCATGACATATTCTGTGTCTTGTTTTCTGTTTGTATGCTCTGATTTTCTTAATTTGCTTTCAGAGTGGCAGATCCTTCCCAGAAGGAGAATTTAGGGATCATTGTGCAGTACAAAGTGAAAGTAAAGTTGTGTCTTGGAGCATTAGGAGGGTATGTTTATATTGCCATCTCTATGTCCCTCATTGTAGCATTGTGGAATGCCATGGTCCTATTTACTGTAATTTTCCCATTTTTATATATTTCCCTATTTTCTACCCCATATACACTAATCATTTACTTTCTGTCATTGCTGTTTGAATTTCTTGTGACCACCATTCTTTCCTATTGTCTTTTTTATTTCCTATACCTGTGTACCATGTTTTCCTTTGTGCCTTTATCCTCTCTGATGACTTCATTTTGGTCTATAGTCCTAAGGTGCTGTTTTCAAGAAAGCAGATGTGTAGCGTAATTTCAGTTACTGCATTTCGTGGGGTATAAGACACGTGTGTAAAATGCATAATAATGTTTCAGGAAGGATAAATTCAGAAATATATTTTTATAAAATATTATTTTTATAGATAATTGATTATTGTAACAAGATTATTATTTGTTAGTAAAAATAAGATTTATAATCTAAAACTTTCACAGTGACTGAATTCCATAAAATATTCTTGGGCTGTCAGTTCGCTGATGATGAGACCAGAGATGGTCCTTGAATTGTTGGTTTCGTTGCAGTTCAACCATCTGGTGTTGCTAGCCTGAGAAAATTTATTGAGAAATAAACATGTTTTTAATCTAATGAACAATAAAAACTGAAACATGGGTAGGCATGTTTATTTTTCATTACTACAAATGGGAGTTTTGAGGGAAATTTTATCTTATACTCAGGATGTACAAGCAGTGGGGATGGAGTTGTAATTGAGTATTAAAATATTTATAATAAGGGATAAAATCTGAAGTCAAGATGTTAGGTAAAATATTCATTGGTACAAAAATGGGACTTTATGTTATGTACAGAGAGAATTGTTTATTGCTGGACTAAACACAGCAGAGCAGGGGGCATCATTAGTCATTACTTAGCATCATTGTCATCTGCTGTGTGGCGAGGGTTCCAGTGATTGAGAATTTTATGTGTATTTACAGCAGTAGGAGTTATTTGAGAGTTTTGTAAGTGAAGGTAGTGAATATATAGCCATTTCAAACATCAGGGTTTAGTTGGACATACCAAATCAAGAAAAATACAAAGAAGGTAGTAAGAAGAGGGTGGATGTTGACACAAGAAGAGTACTTAAAAAAAAGGGAGGGAGATGAATAGAGAAAATCTAGTCACAAGGCAACCCATCATTATAATACTGGTGGATGATGATTATATAATGGCATAATTAGTAAAGCTGTTTATTTTTAACAACAAGGGAAAGAAACCTTTTTGACATATACTGTGAGAAATATTCAACATGATTAATCCACATAATAATATATGTATTTCATACCAAGAGAAAGACAAGTGAACCCATTTGTTTGGGTCACTATTGCCCAAGCATGGTTATTTGTAGGTTTTAAATGAAGGCTTTGAGAAATGAGAATCTGCTCCGCTGTTGCACTTTCAGAGATCTTGTTGCGGAACTGCCTTTTATCCTGATGCATCCAAAACCAGAGGAGGAACCCCCCTTACCAATCACTGCACACCCATCACCCTCACATGAGACTGGCAACAAGGAAGATGGTGATGATGTTGCTGTTGATACAAATCTGATTCAGCTGGACACGTGAGTGCTTTGACTCGCAGAATTTAACTCGTCTGATTGTGCATACTATGCTGATGAATGCCTAAAGGGGATGCATGGCCATTTCATCTTGCTTGAAAGATTTTAATATTTCATACAAACACTAATGTGAATGAGACAGGAATACAAATTTCATATTTTTGCTTATAAGAGCATACGCAAATATCTCCAATATTGTCTATGCAAAGGATACCCAAATTTATCATTGTTGCCAGTGTACTGCGTACACGGAAGGGTTCTATTGTGCATCTTTCTGATATGCTGAGTGCATTATTTGATACAGAGGGGTTAATGTACTGTAAGAATTAAACTTGTGTGGTTTTGGTGAAGTATAGAAGGAGTCTCCTGTTTTCAGTGATGGTGTTGTGTGCCCAGATCAGGATGATATTATTTTTGAGGACTTTGCTCGCTTGCGATTGAAAGGGAGAGAAACAGAAGCCTGAGTGTTGGGGCCTGGAGCCAGAAGAAGGGCTGTTTCTTCTGCTAAGCCACTTCGTACAGAAGTCTACATTACGTGGGAGTAGTATGGAGGTAACAACCAATCAGGGCTCAGGATTTTACAGCAACAAAACAGTGACTATTATTCATTAAGAAAACAGTGACAGGAATATGCTTGAAGCTATTTAGACGTATGTCTAGCAGATAGTTTTATGGAATTGTATGTGAATGTGAGATTGACTGATTTTACTGAAGTGACTGACATTTCAGCACTCAAGAATTGTGTTCTGCCATTTGTATGAAGATAATGTACAGTAAGCATTTTAGAATTACATTCACATTTCAGTAGAATTGCAAGTAGTTCTGAATATTATATTTGTAGAGCACTGAAGAAAATATTTATTTGAGCAAACTCAATTAGTTTTCCTCCTGCTTGTTAACATTCGCACTCCTTGTGTAGCATAGAGAGCACATTGAGTTGTATATGTATGGAATCGTACTGTATGGTATTTGTGATGTCTAATTTCTAGATATGCAACATTTTTCTTAATTTTTATGCAAAATACAGGGGTGCCAATTTTGGTTCTTTGAAGGATATCATGTTCTCATAATCTGTACGTCAGATTCTATTGTATATAATTTTGTTTACATTTCTACAGATACAGATTTTAAGAAACCTTCACATTGGCTATAAAACCAGTTTAATAGTAGCCATTCTTTGTTATAATGTGACTTAATATCTGTTTACATTGCATCATGGAGGAAGAAACTGACTGACTGTTAATGTTTTTCTGTTACCATGGCTGTTGTCCTGCCCAGTTGTTACAGTACATGATGTGTGACATTGTGTGGCAAGTGGCTACAATATTGTCTGTAGAATACAGTCCAGTGATATATACTCTGTGTGGTTAGTGTGTTGTACATGCTGAGTCTGTATGGAAAGGGTTACTAACTTCTGTTATTAAAGTCTAGTCATAGTGGTATAGTCAGTGAAGTAGCTGGCTCTGGGCTGGATGAGCTCAGTTCTACTCCCAGCAACATTAAGGTTTTCTTTTTCTTTTTTCTCATTTCTTTTTTTTACCATACGCAAGCTGATTTTGAGGCTAACCCAGTCTGCTGTCTGGTGGGAACTAGGTGTGCTTCTTCCATGCAGAAGGTGGCCGAGTATGAATTTGACCACTTACCTCCATTCATTGCTGAGGTGTACAATACATGGACATTCACCTCCACACCCCTGTATTTATCATATGGATTGGCTCCTCTGGATTTATATTGCTTGTCATATAATTTGCATTGCAGAGGGACACAGGCCTATACCAAATGAAGTTTATGTAAAGGGGTAATTTTGAGCCCTGACATGTGGCAATTAACCTTTGAAATTGTGACAGTGAGAATGCATAGTGTTTTGCCCTTCTTCAAGTAGTGTTTGTGTCCCTGCAGACAGTGTTGCTGTTTAAATAAAGATGCTGCTTGCTGACAATGGAATGGCAGAAGAGAGGAAGCACAACAAAAGTTTCATGTTTTAGTGGGTAAGGTAATTATATTCAGAGATAACACTAGGAAAATTTTGTTGTCCCTACATGATGAATGTATTTGGATCATCCAGTATGTTTTTCACTTAATTAAGAATTATATGTAAGATGGAAGCTTTTTTTTTTCTGTTTGGTTTTTTTGACTGGTATTTTTATACCACAGATTGTGTGATTTTGACAGACAACTCGAGCACAACAGATTTCAGGCATACGGACGAATGTTCATGGCTAATGACTCTTTATCAGTTTTACATACCCAGTAATTAACTTGTGGTAAAGGAACTTCTTGAGCAGTTGAAAATATTTCTGTGTTAGGGAACCTGTGGCTGATGACCGTTGTTCCAGCAACTTGCCCTGTCCGAACCTTCTTAATCAATTTCACGTCATCATAGCCTATATCCTATGATTATTGTTAAGATTGGCCTCCCATTTATGCCTACGTCTCCCAGATAGTCTCTTCCCTTGTTTACTGATTAAAGTTTGAATACATATTTTTGTTTCTGTCATGCCTGTTATGTGTCCACCCTGTCCCTTTCTTTGTAATGTAGTAACCAAAACAGTATAAACTGTACAGAGCTAGAAATTGTACTGTGTTTGTAGATGCCTGTAAATAAAGTAGCAACCTGGAAGGAGATGGTGTTATATGAGAGTGGGCTGTTCAGGTCATCATCAGTTGCTTAAATGTTGTGTTAACCCGCAGCTATAGAGTGAGCCAGAATTCTCCCTTGCATTGAATTTTGTCCATTTTAATTTAAAATGTGGTGCATCATGTTCAGTTTCACCTTATGTGAAGTGTTGTAAGTTAGTATATAGGTCAGGAATGATGGAACCTTTCCAGCACCTGGCATAAAATTTATGTATGGAGTTACTTACTGGAAGAAGTGATGCCTGCTGCTCCAGCACTGCCCTCGTACACTTTGTAAGATACCTGTTGCTGCACATGTGCAGAAGGTTGTTCAATTCTTGGGTTGTATAATGTTGTTCTGTAGTTCTCAGATGAATTATTAGCAGGAAGCGGTATCGTAAAGGAAATACTATCTTATGTTTCCTTTTAGTTGTCTCTTGGTAACCGCGCTGTTCAATATAATTGATTGAAACATAACGAACAACCAGCACGTATTGCACTGCATGTTGCTGTTTAATGAATTGCTGAATGTTCATGTGACACTCATATTAAAATTAAAATTAAAGTTTAAAAAAACTTATAATCACTGGTGCTAGCTGTAATCGTGTTGGTGCTGGTGGTTTGCTGTCCAAGATGTAGGATATGGAAATGAAGGTCACTTTTTTTTTGCAGCCAGCTTTTCAAAACTTTGTTAGGTGCTTGTAACGCGTGCAAAAGTTTCCAAATTGAAAGAATATTGTATATCATCTTAACCGTAAATGAGCTGACATGGAAGTGAGAATTCTGACAAGGAGGTGTGATCAATTCTGCTCAAACTGAGCTCTGCAGAAGGTGAAGTTTACAGCACAAGAAAAGTGGGATCACTAGCCAGATTGCCTTTACCATGAAAGCAGTATACTGAATTTAACCCATAGAAATCATTGCGATAGAGACATTTTTCATTCAAATGAGGCATTCCTTTCTGCTTCGAATGCTTTATAATTATTTATTTTAAGGATTGACCCCTGTGTGATAATACAGTGAATATGCGGGCCATGACCCTGTGTCAGTACCATCTGTGAGAGTCTGAGGTTTCCAGCACTATGATTGTAAAGGTCGTGGTCTTCTGGAATATATGTTGTCGGCTAGATGTATAATGATGTCTCAGAGCAACCTGATGCTTTTGTCTCATGGGAGGCAATAGGTGCACATCTTTCAGTATACACTTTGGAAAGTTGTAGTCTTCTGTGCCATTGAGTTTACATCCTTACAACGTGTGTCTCAACATCTGTTATTTTCCCATTTTCTTCTCAGTACTTATGGCTACTTTTAAAGAATTATTACTGCCAAAACCTTTTGAACACTTCTTTTTTCCTCATCCTCTGACCACTCTTAACAATACCAGGTGAACGGCATTTCACAGGGTACCTTGATGTGTAATATCTACCATTATCTTTGTCTTAGTTCTAATCACTTTGTTTTCAATCACTTAGCTGAGTGTAGGACTACAGCATTATTATTTACAGTATTTCTGTATAGCATAGTTAGTGGCCAGTTCATTACTAAGAATGATGTCAATTATCTGGCATTAACAATAATCAAGATTGAGCTGTTAATGCTCAAAACAGAGTCACAACGCTGTCAAAGGCCTAGATAGAAACACGGAGTAATGTCATGAATTTATGCACATTCATCAAACAGCACTTTTCTTTCACTTACTCATATGTATTTTGAATCTTTCCTAGATGAACATATGTCAACAAGAGAGTAACCAAAGAGGTTCTGTCTGCATTTGTTATGTAGTAGTATACAACATTGGTATGTAGCATAAATGGTTTGTGGAAGCATTCACATGTCTGCAATTACAGTAGGTGATTTTGGATTATTTAAACTAATTTTGGCAGCTGGAGTGGCTTTCAGACACTGTTCTTGGCTCAGGTATCTGCACAGAAAATAGGCATATTTCAGGTTTTCAGAATTGTCTGTCCACAGTAACAGAAGCATTAAGGTTCTCATGACAGTTTTAGGAGACATGTTTTAATATTTTTTTATGACAGTGAGGTGCCAGTATTTCAGAAATTATACATACAGAGATATTAAATACCTCTGAAGTATGTACAGTTTTATCCAATTCTGCAGTGAATATAGCTTAAGAATGATACATCATCAGTGTGCCACTGTAAATTTTGTATACAGCCTGGGAGTTGTTTGATTTTGACTGGAGAGGGCTTGAAAATATACATCAGACTTTCCTCTTCCTAGAAGAGTAAGAATGTTGAATACCTGTGACACAAGTTATTATATTCATAAACCATGCAACATTTTATTTCATGCTGTATACATTCTGTGGAGAAAAATTTGTACAATATTCAGAGCTCCAGTGGGGAAATTTAATGTAGAAACTCTTGGTTTAGTGCCAGCAGAGACAAGATGACTGAAGTATTATTCCTATAAATAATGATTTGATCATGTGATTGTTTATAGGGTGAATTTTTATTTGTTTCTGTTGTGCATGAAATACAAAATTTGAATCTCATGTGTTATGTATTAAAAATTAATTCAACATGAGAAATTCATACTTTACAAGTTTCATTGTGTCTGCTTTGTGAAATAATGTGATGAATCTGAATTCTGAATTGCTGGAGTATGGTGTTTAAGATTTCCACAAACAGTGAACACATTCTTTAATATGTAGCTCACACAATTTTTACAAGGATTAGCAGCATACACTTTTTGGAAAGATTCTGTGGAAAATACACTTGTGGGTGTAAACAAGGTAACTGGCATAGCCAATTATTTCACTGAAAATGTGTGTCACTCACTTATCATGTGAGAAGAAATAAGTGAATTCTGAAGAGCATGAAGGTAAACTTGAGGAATTATTGAGGAATCTTTAAACACTGTGCTGTACATGTCTGTGCTGGGACTCAGAAATGCAAGAATTATCAGTTACAGTACTTCAGTTTTGCAAAGCCTAGACTCAAACATTTACAACTAAAATTTAAAATGAAAGTTTTTAATTTTTATTTTTATTTTAAAGGGTTTGGTATGCAGGTACCATTATTTCAGAGGAACATGCTGCTTCCTTTGTGTGCATACATCATGACAACAGTGCTGCATGAAAGCTTGTCTTATTCTACAGAAGTGGAAACCTAGCTGCTGTAGTAATAGCAGCAAATATGAGACCATCATAGTCTTAAGAGTTTTTTTGGTGGGGTGGAGGAGGGGGGGAGTGTGCAGGCAAAGCAAGTACAAGGGCTTCTGTGTATTGAAATTAAGAATCACCAAAAAACATGTTGTGTCAGCTGCACCTTTCTCTTACTTTGGTGGTTTTATTGAGATGTGAATGCTTCCTGTTTGATTCAGTTCTGCAAGTGTGAGTTGATGGTTGTCCTTGGCACTTCATTTTATTGAAGTATGAGTTCTGTCCATTCAATGAAGGGACTAAGAAAATGAACTAAATTATGAATAATCTTGTATTTTCTTAACACAACTGATATATTACAATATCACATTGTAGCTTCTAGATATCCATATGTACACTTTGTCATTTGAGATTTCTGCTGGAGAGAAGGTTCCAGATATTTTAAGGTCTTTGGGAACTGTAGTCTCTGTTGGTCCACTTGACCTTCTTCAGTATATTTGGACCTCCCACAATATGTACCACCCAGTGGTGATTCCAAGTCAGTTTAGCAAGTGTCTCCTTTATATTGATCATAGACACAAGTGACTTAGTGGTACTTCCTTGCTTCCTCCACATGGTGGATTTTTGTGACAAAATTCTGGTCACCTTGTTTTGAGTATGATAACATCAGAATACTGTTAAAGGATTTTCTGCATGAGAAGCTTACAAGAAAATATTATAGGAAGCATTTGATCTCCATTGGTCAGCTGTAATTCCTGCTTTATATTTAACTCCAATCATAATTTAAAAAAAAAAATGGTTCGTCATATAAACTGGGTACATAATGTAAACTATAGTTATCATTGAGATATGTGACTTGTTTGAAAATTGGTTTCATGTGAGTTGTATTTGCCTAGATATGAGGAAAATTAGTTTAATGTTCGTCACTGTGGTTTCTGTTCTGTCAGTTATGTTTATCTAATAAGTGAGTATTAAGGCCAGTGTGATAAAATTTTGAAGAGTGAATTTGGTAGACACGTGTACTTCAAGCTTGTACACCATTCATTGTTCATGAGATGCATGAGCAACATGAGCAACATGAGCAACATGAGCAACATGAGTTACAGTTCAGAACTGTTCCTTTGATAAATTATAATTTATTATTGTAAAAGATTCTTCTTATATTAAAATTGTATAAAGTGTACAATGGTATTGTACAAAATTGAATTGTATTTTTGTATAGACTGTAATTGAGTTTCATAACAGATGCAAACCTCCTGATAGAATTTCGTAAAATTATGTAAGAATATAATGTGAAAATAATATTGAGTTTTGATTCATAGGATAGTTGTGACGAGTTACAAGAGAATGTGACAAAAGTGAAAGTAAATGAGATGTCTTGACATTACACAAAAAATGCTCATAATTTAGTTCCAGAGAAAGGTGAAAAAGAAACTCCAGAATTTCTAGGGAGCTCAGACTTCACCCACAGCACAATGTAGTTCTGTATAGTCTTGTTATGTAATGTATTATTACTTTGTGTGTTTGTGTACTGCATGTGTGCAACAGTATTGTTACCTGAGTAATATTGTACAATTTTATGTACAGTCACCTCCTGATTATTCAGTAATGGGGTATTCAGTTTGAATGTCATCTGTGCATTCACATGTGATTTTTTTATGTTATATAATCTGCATTTTTGCAAATGTAGACATGAATGGGCTTTTCATTGTTTTCTCATTCTGAACAGCCAGTACAGGGCTTGGGGAGGGGTAATAACAAGTGATAATGAAAGAAGGGGATGCTGCAAGTAAAACTGTTCTGATATCTCTGTGGTCATGTGTACTGAGTCACCGAACTTCAGGGGCTCTGTCTCATCAAACAGTTTTTTTTGTCACTATTGTCAGAGTTATGAATCAATCCATGATTCATGCATCCGCACATGAATTCTTCCTGTATTAGTTGCAATCATATAGTTGCAAAAGCCCCTATTACCTTCGTCGCGCCTGTCCATCCATCTGCTTTTATCAGCATGGCTCCCACTGGGCAGATTTTCATGAAATTTGATATTGGGGACTTTATGACAATCTGATGAGAAAGCTGAGATTTGGTTACAATTGGGCAAAAATGTCGGGAAATACATGAAGACCTAATTATCTTTTAGTGTTGCCAGTGATATGAAATCTCTACACCAGTGCTCTCTTTGAGTGAAATAGTACACGGCTGTTAGGATAGCCTAGGAGGTATAAACATTGCACAGGCACGCCACAGTGTTACATTACACGTACATTGCCTGTCTTGTTGTTTGTAATCTCGCACTTTTACAAATGCCTCAACCTGTGATCTAGGCTGCTTTCGGTATTTTGTCTCGAATAATCCATGCTGAGTTTGGAAAGGAAAAAACTAGGGTGGTAAGAGTGGAAATGGGAGAAGGAGGTACTGCATGGAGAACTGTTTCCATATGTTTCAGTTGTGCAGTGATGTGTGTGTTTAAAAGCTGAGCCTTGGCTTGAAGTGAAGGGGGAGCTTGGGCTATTTCTGGTGAGGGAAATGACAATATTACAGCAGTCCAGAAACAAAGGAGTAGGACTTAAAATCAGTATCACTTGTTTGATCATGGAGAAATCTTCCAAACCTACATGAAGATGATTTTTGGGGATTCTCCAGTGGTGTCAGAAATTATCAGTTTGGTCTTTGTGTTGAAGGGTTTAAAAATGTTGATGGAAACTCTGCAGATCAACTGCAGTGTGATGTGGGGAGGGTGAAGTGAAGGAGGATCACATAGGGTTCTCATAGAGTAGTTTCTGAAGATCCAGGTATTCTGTGATTTGATACTCTGTCATTGGATGCATGGTTTCTGATGTTTGGAAAGAACATAGTGCCTTCATCTTCAGAAGTAACCATGTTCTTTTGAAGTGTCAGAATCCTCTCACCTAACAACAGTGTCACATCCCTAAAGATGTGGTTCCTGAAGGAGGATCATATTTGTTGTAGCAAGATAGTGCAGTGTATTGTTAACATTGCTAGACCATGTGTGTCCAGGGAGTTTGATAGCACTCATAATACAGCCTGAGGGAAATTAAAACTGCTATTGGGAGAACTGTATGCAACTCACAAGGCAAAACAATTATAGGCAGTTTGTGCGAGTCACTTATATAAACCTGCTATAAGAAAGTGTTGCATAATTTGTGGTGTTTGTGAAATAATACAGTATCTTGTTTTAACCATAGTTGACTGTTATTCATGCATATGATCCTATCATTAGCCTGAATAATCATGAGTTGACTGTAAGGTGACTTTGGAGCTGATTTTTACAGCAGTGGCAGTTAAGGCATTATTATTATAGTCAACATTGCTATCCTCTGAACTTGTATGTATAACATTTTATGTGCTGGCGTTCCAGAATGTGAAGGAGAAACTTTAATATCTTGACCAGTTTAAGCCTTGCAACAGAGGATATGTTGGCATATCAGTTTAGAATTTCAGATACATATTCACTTTTTTTTAACTTTAATATTTACCATATGTCTTTTGTCCCATGGTGGAGTGTAAAACTTAAATTTGTATGAGAACTTTTATAAACTGTGAAGATGATTTTGTACATGTCAGTTCTAATAATAAGATAATAACAGCTTGCACAACATACAGATTCCCTTTTGAAGATGTAATCTTAAGGTACTCTGTTTTTATCGTACTGAATTTTAACACACTCATTGCCAAGATTTTAATGGCTCACACAAACTTCAGGGCCATTAAGGTGTGGCTGAACGCTTAGAATTTTCTATTAGGAAGTCAGTTTTGTGTATTGAATATAATAAAAACATTGACACACTTTGATTCATCGAAGCTGCTCTTATGAACTGTGAATATTCATGTTTAACATTTTTTCACAAACCATTGTTGCCATTGAATGTGTTATTCAAATCACACCACTTTACCTTCTGTTTCTTCAATTTCAACAGCCTAATATGGTTACAGTGACAGTATGCAATTTTATCTGTGTTGTATTTTGGTGTAACTGTTAATGCCTAGAATTTATTTCTGCCATTAAAACTTTGGCACTGTCAGTCAATTTACTGTTGTGTGTTTTCCCTTTTTTCCTTGTGACAAGAAATCTGGCAGCACTGTATCTACTTGAAAATGTGATGTTTGAATATTTTGTTATGGATAATGTTTACTTCCTATTAAGTGAACGTTCTGCTGGTCTATATAAGTATTAATGTCTATTGTAACATTATTGTAATAAAAACTATGATTTATTTTGTAATGTAAGAAATGTATGTGTTTCCCATTATATCCCTGGCATCCAAATTTTCCAGTAAAATTTTATTTTTCATTTTTCCATTTTAATTTCCATTGGAGGTTTGTTTCGAACAAACTGTTAAGTCAACTGGGACCCTAAACAATCAAATACACAGCAGTAATAATAAATTATTTGTTTATGTGCTGAAATTAAATGAAGAACTACAGACCTAACAGTGTGATATGTATTGTATGTCTAAAGCTGTATTTGTGTAACACAATCGGTACTTTTTATCTACCACACCGTTTTCTTAAAAAATTAAAATATGTGAACCCATCTCAAAGTGTATTGTACCAAACCTTCTAGTGTTCTGAATCCCCCCCCTTTATATGTATATACACACCACTCCATTGCAGCTAAGCCTTGTAGGTTATGGTTTACAGATCACTTTTTCTGTCCAAAGGGAAAGTAAGCTGTGCTGTTGGAACTGAGTAGAGTAAGTAACATGTTTTCTGGAACAGTACGAGGAATATCATTTGTTTTTGGTCAATATTTTTTAAACAATATTGACATGTAAAAATAAGCCATTTTACAGTTCTTCAGGAAAACTGCCAGAAACATTTTGCATCCCTCAAAGAGGTCACAGACTATTATCCTGTGCATATCTCATGTTGTTAACTGTTCACTAAAAATGTGTGCAATAGTATCACATTGTCTTCTGACCCATTATTGTTTCCTCATTAATACTAATTAGAATTCAGTGCAGTGATAAGAGATTTGTGTGTGGGGGGGGGGGGGGGGGGGGGGGGGGGGGAAAAAAGGTTTTTGTGAAGGGAAAAAAAGGTTGTTTTTTTTTTTACGTGGTTTAAAAAAGGGAAATTTTTTTTTTATATTTTTTTT
>Ga0123354_10001247_pt1 | contig 30149 bp, 18 predicted proteins | sample TergutLab28metaG_2_FD_97872 | JGI IMG/M metagenome (GOLD analysis project Ga0123354, IMG submission 97872) | Labiotermes labralis P4 segment gut microbial communities from Petit-Saut dam, French Guiana - Lab288 P4 | ecosystem: Host-associated > Arthropoda: Insects > Digestive system > Gut ... | reverse complement strand
CGTAACCGTCCAAAATCGGACACATGTTTATATGAACTTTTTTGATCACAAAGACCTAGGAAATCACCTCCTGCAGTTATGCCCTAAAGTCGTGAAACACCCTGTATATATATATATATATATCCCTTTTCTCTGAGCAGCCTAGCTATGAAGTCTGTTCCTTGAATGTACAGGGTATATAACGTGGTTTTGCTCCTTGATGTCTTGGTCAAATGTTGCCCATACAATTCCATGGGACATTCAATATACAGAGATCTACAGTCGGGTGGCTTCACAAAATCCAGTTCCCACATCACCCCTGCTCTAAAAGCCAATGGTTTTGCCACCAATGACATCATCAGAGAATCCACGATGGCCGATACAAATACGAAAAACATACTCATGTCCAAGGAACAAAACACTGTTGCCAGGCCACTCTGGAAAAAATGATTCACACCAACCACAAACCCTTCAACAGTACAATGGCCATCTCAGACGTCAAGGACAAAATGGTTCAGACACAAAAATCTGCAATTTGGTAAGATTACATACACATCAGGAACTTCTCCACAAGAATCGTGGACTATGTCACACACCAGATTACAAAACCAATGACAAGTGGTAGCCAGACACTCCACGACTAACTACAGCATCATTTTGGGACAAGCAATTTACACGTAACATAACATGGAAGCACGTGTGTGTAAACCATTGTTGCAGTGGAAAAGCAATAATAATTAAATATTATGACTGTGTGTGTGTGTTTGCATGCACATGTGGATTCTTGCCTTAGTAATCTGGCATGAAAACTGCATCTTTTCTGCACTGCATTATATTGCTATCTGTAGCCTGCCTAGCTCTACCATATTTTTTCCACATTATCTCATACAAAGGATGATTTTTGGAAAACACTAATCAAATAAATTGTATTTTGATTTTCCCAACAATTTTTTTTTTCCTGAAAAATCTCATTCTGTAAAGAATTCAGTGAGATATTATCATAAATGTACATGGGTCTTCATGTAAAGGACCCGTTATGTGCCATATCTTAATCAAACTTGAATTTTTCAGACAAATTTTGAAACCTCAAATATCAATTTCATGAAAATCCATCCAGTGGGAGCTGAACTGTTGCATGAAGACAGTCAAGACGAAGCTCACAGTCACTTTCTGCAATTTTGCAAATGTACCTAATAGAATTCAAGTCCTAAGTAAAATCTACACTTACTGTTATTGCATGATGAGGCAAGCAGATAAGTAATGCAATATCCCCACAGTTTCAAAAGTGGAGAGGGGTAGAGACTGAGCAGTTTGGTCTTGCTTCTTTTCTTTACACTCTGAACCAGTGGAGATTTACCATACTCCACCTCCTTCCCTAATCCCACAGCAGAACATATTTATCAGCCCATTTCTCCCTTCTGCCTGTTGTTCACCTAACAGTGATGAATGCAGTGTCCACCAGACCCTTGCAACAGCTGTAACATACTATACAGCTAATCCCAAAAAGCTGAAGTTATATTTCTATTTGTTTTGATAAATTTATACATCATGAAAATGTCATGCTGGCAACTGAATTCATATCATTGTTATTTAATACTTTATTTTCTTGGCAACAAATATATTTTAGTAAAACATATTGCATTAGTTTCAATTTTGTCAGCTCTCATGCCAAAGTACATCTACTAGTTTTCTGTTGTCAGGCCAAACCACATTCTTTTATTGTGGGTACATGACCACTTGTCTGTGTCATGTATCAACTACAACTGTGCCCCAAACTGTGATACCAATTATTCAATTTCTCTGCAGCCCAGCACAGCTGAAATTCCAGACTGTGGTCTGTCATGTTTCAGCTGAACAGACCATTCTTATACCAGAGTGAAACCAACATACCTGTAAGTAGGATATTATATCTCCCTCTTACTTTATTAGAAATTGCAACAAATTAACAATTTCAAACAAGCTATGCTTCATGAAAACAAAGTGTATCTGTTTTGTAAACTGAAATCTGAAACACAAGTTAAATCTTGCACATTGATAGCTCAATTCTGATGTCTTAAGCAGCATTACATACAAACAGCCTAGAAGTTGGGTAGAAAACAATAAGAAGGTAGAAGATAACTGATTCAATGATTGGTTGGTAATGCTAAGTTTCTCAGACAATGACAAACACACAGCAATCCTAAGCTGATTAACTTTTTCATCAATTCGATGTCAGTGAGAGGTGGGGTAGCTAAGATGGAATAGTGATTGGGCTACGAGCTGCACATCCAAGGAACTATGGTTCAATTCCATGTAGCTGTCAGCAGCAAGAGATTTATCTCTTCTCCAGTGTCTAGACCAGCTCTGGAACCCACCCAGCCTCCTATTCAATGTGTACTGGGCACAGTCTACCCACAGCTAAAACCTTCATGGTGTAAGGACATGACTTTAGTTCTTTAATTTGATTAACATCTAATGGATCTCTTCTACAAATAGCTGGCAACTCCATGAATCTGTATCTTATTGAAGTCTGCTTTAGTATGAAGCTCATCGTGGATGTAGTGTTTTATTACATAAACAGCACATTGACAGATATCACAAGGTAGTAACCAAGCATATGCTAGTCTCACCATCACTGCATAATAGGTTTAAGCAGATAATTGTTTGTTACTTTGGCACTCATCTCCTTGGAAGCCAAATTAAGCCATCAAGACGATGCTGAAATAAGTGTTTTATTTGGGTATTACTATTGTGTCCATCACTCATTCATTCCATTGCCAAGTGCAGAATGCAACGATTCCTTGCCGTTCTCTGGAACTTATTCCATTCCTCTCTCTTATATACCCTTTCCTTCTAACCTTTTCCACCAACTAGTCTTCCATTCTCTTTCAATTCATCTTGCCATCTGTTACTCGGTCTACTTCTCTGCCTTGTTTCCAAATTCATATAAAATAATTTTGGGGAAATTCTATTTTCTTCCATTCTCTGTACATGCCCAAACCAATGTAATCTATTTAACATTTCTGTCTCTGTTATAGTTGGTTTTTTATGTTATGTATGGGTCATTTCCACCACTGCTAAAAAAAAATTATATCACACATAAACACTGCTGACTGTCAAGCTGTCTTCAGACCATGCGAAGTGACATGTTAAGTGTTTTGCATGGTCAGTATGCACTAAGGGGGTGGGAGAAGAAAACTCAAATGAAATTCTAATCAACAGAGCAGCAATTTCTTTGTTGAGAAAAAGTAACTTTAGACCATTATCATCATCAGTTATCACCTTTTTACAGGGTATTTACAATTACATACCTCAAACAGACGATGTTTCTATAGTATACAATTTTGCGGCTATTCTGTGGTTACATTATATAGTACACATAATGATATTGCCCATGTTAGACACTTTGCACTTTTAAATGAGTAATGTCTGATGTATGTGTGAAGTGCCCAATATAGCCATTTTCTGTAGTTCCGTAATGTCATGCCTTCCAGACATGCTGTCTAGGTATTTTCTGAATGATTTTAGATTGTTCCAGCTGCCTCTACTGTACCACTTGTGTTTTTATGTTCCACATATGCTATGTTTGTATTGTCAACACTTAATTCACTATTTATCACGGCTTCTTCTGGAATTAAAATGTACTTTCTTACACTGATGGACAGCATTTTGCTTACTTCTTAAAAATTACTAGTCATTTAAAACGACTTGTACCTTTCCTTTTTGCAGATATTATAAGTTTTACATATTCTCTGATTACCTGGAATACTGTACAACTTCTTAATCACTGTCATTTACTTCTGGTTGCATGCTGTTAGTTCCCACTGATGTCTTGACAATATCCCCTGTTCTTGGTGACATCATTCTTCATTGTCCAGTATAGTTTTATAAAGTTTTCTTCGTTATTGGGTCCTATGATTTTTTCACATTTTCAATTCGTTGGCCTGTTCTTACAGCTTGTGTTATTGTTTTCCTGTGAGTATGCTCCATCTCCAGGTGGTCATAATGCTCCTTGCTGTAATTGTGCATTCTGTGTACTGGGATTCCAGCAACTCCCCCATTTAATCAGTGTGCACATGCATGCGTGCTTAAACCCCCCCCCCCCACACACACACACACACACTTGCACAGCCTGTATGTGTCCACATTCATGGTCTGTTCCTATTATATGTTTAGTATTAGTGGATGTGACTATTATACTTTTGACATCACTTGTATGTTCATTGGTGCTTTCTAAGGTCTTGTATTATGACTATAGTGTTCTTCACATTTATTGACATTTGTAAATTGAACACATTTTTTTGTTCTTACTCCCTCATTATTGATTGGTCTTGCATTGCTGGTCTGTAATAATACTTTTGTTGTGCTTTAGGTGTGGATGTATTTGTTTTAATCCAATCAATATGTATTTGAAGATTGGTTTCTTGTCCATCATATGATTTCATGTATTCTGTATTATGATGCTGGCCTCTGTAGTTTTATGTTATGTCTGTAATATAAAGTTCAGGTCACCTCTGAATTTGTCAAAGTCTAGAAAATGTATGTTTCTGCTGTTTTCTGCTACCATTTTGTACTCCTGTGCGCTGTTGTGATTGTCAAATTCTGTTCTGTGGTTGTCTTTTTTAATCACTGTCAATTCTAATGTCATCAACATATATTCTCACATACAACACTTCTGCAGTCAGTCCACATTCAACATTGCCCTTGGTGTTGTTCTTTAACACTGATAAATATTAGTGACCCAATATCTGACGAATGTTATCTGGACTATGAATGTTTCACTGGCAGCTCGCAGCACCATCATGGCCAGTATTTCAATTAATCATGGGAAACAATGCTACAGTTTTGTGTAATCACTGTATGCTGTGATTTTCAGGAATAGCCCAGTGTTAATTAAATGAGGACTTTCTATATTGTTTGTCATTGACAGGTAATATCTTCCTGAAGTTTTGCAAGAAAGTTTTGGTGACACCATCGAGATGGGTAATGCCATACCTAGGGCCCTCTACTCATGAACAATATTCAGTGTTAAACTTCCAAGTAATTTTGTTGTACTGTGACTGTAGTTAGTCCTAAGGAGTCTAACCTACAGCTGATGTGCAGTGTCATAGTTAAAAACACCAAAGGTTGACCAACGCTGATGACAAGAACATGCCAAGTATGAAACATTTCTACATAGCCCTAAGGAATATGGACACTCCTGAAGCTGGTACGATATGACCACTCAAATGAGATGGGATCTTTTATAGCCAGTTCTGAATTAATTCTGGCACAAAAGGGTTGGTGTTGGAATTTCCTCGGTTTTTTGGTATTTACTTCTTGGATATAATACGTACCACTTTACGTATTGGTATATTTGTACATAATTTTCAATGTGTAGTGCTCAGCTTCTGTATGTATGATGTTCTTACACATTTGTCAGTACCAGTGCATTTGTTCTGAATACATGATGCTGCAGGTGCATTTTAGATGCATAAATGTGTTCTGTATCTCAGTTAAGGTTTTTGCTAGTTTGTCAGCTAGGGCCTGGTAGTAGTCTATCACTGAAATTAAATATACTCCCACACTTTGCAACATATTATATGTTCTGTAATTTTTGGTGCTATGGGATTCATCTATGCATATTTATGCCTGGATGGGGCATCTATCATCCTTGACTAACTTCTCCTCTTTTGCCTTCTTGTAATACTTAGTTTTAAATTTGAACTGCAAAAGAGACCTGACGCTGACAAACAACAACCATGTCAAGAGCAAGAAAACAAACTGAAGCCACTTTTAAATGTTAGTAACAGTTATGAGCTACGTAGGGTATGTTGTATTCATCAGTATAATATTTTAAATGAGTTGCAGAAGAGACCAAAGAAATGACAAACAACAAAGTTAACAAGGCTCATTTGATAATGTAAATAAATACTGCCAAACACATGATGAGTGGGATAATAGGGCAGCACTCGAAGATGACAATGAAGCAGCTAAATGTATGTAGTTAAAAGGGGCAGATAGGCTGGTGGTCTCTCCAGTACTCTTGTTACTTACTATCAAAACCAAATAGTGTGCAGCATTCACAATGAAATTTGTGAAAAGCTACCATATCATCCTCATCACGCCTATCTGTCTGTCTGTAACAACACTACTCCCACTGGATGGATTTTGTAAAATTTTATATTGGGAATTTCTCCTAAAATTTAGTGACACCTCCAAGCTTTGGTTAAATTTGGACAAAAGCAATAGACACTTTACACACAGACCTACAGATATGTTTGTGATATTACACAATCTAAAAGGTAAGTATAATAAATATGGTACAGCCTAAGACACCATAACATACTGGATAACTGCATTCAGACTGCACTGAAGGACAGTTTTTTCTCTCCCTACACTTCTTATGCAACACTGTTAAAGCATGAAGCTGTAATGTCACTCTACAGTTTGTAGATGCAGTCCTACTATAAACTGTCTCCACACTCTAGCAACATTACCATCAAGTATGAAATTGTAAAATGCTGAAATGTACTGCTGTTACCATGATATGGGAAAAACATATAGACTGCTGTGTATAAATCTTTCTTGAAATTGTTCGCAAACATAAAATCTAGGGAGAATAACTGCAGTAACTTGCCAGAAATACTGTACTTTTCAGACATTTCCTAACTAATTATAAAATACTACCACACAAACTAACACTCTCGTATGATCAAGGGCACAAATGCTACACAGATCCAGCAGAAATTTCAGAGATCACCACCACTTTTGAAATGCTATGTGGCCAGCACCTCCAGCAAAGGAAACCACCTGTCCCGTACTAGTGTCATTTTATTTCAGCCCATGCCAAGGAATACTATTATTTTGTAGCATCTACAAATTAATCCAACAAACAGCAGCCCCAGAAATTTCCTGGTACAGTACTTAAAATTCCATTGAACCTTACTCTTTATTCATCCAAAGGAAGTGAGCACTGCACTGATGGACCATATCAAAGAATTCTTCATTCTTCTATACTTTTTACGAAAAACAGTCACTTGCAGGCTTTTTAGAAGCAGCGTGTCTGTTGGGAATTTTGACAACTATACCTATGACAACCATCAACCATGAAAGGCTAATCTTATGCCAAACACAGTAAAGTCCTTCCTTGGAAGTAAATTGAGTGACAGTTACCAATATTCATTAGCCATCTGTGAACTGGTGCATGAAAAGTAAGGAGAATGTGTACAAATGTGGATAAAATGTTAGGTAGTGATTAGTGCTGCCAATGCATGTAATGTTATAAACTATAATGGAGAAGTGATTTACTAACAACCCTTTAAAAATACCTGTGTTACTAATGCAAATGCATGTAGGAAATACCCCTAGAAATTAATTTTATACATTTAAGCAAAAAGGAAATTTACTGCATTTCTAAGACATCTCTGTTGTATATTCCACAAAAGCCATTTCTTTGATAATACCTTTTTCTGTTCAAATAATATAGTTTTCATACATCATGAGCTAAAAATTTAAATACCCAGCCCAGATGGCTAAAGGTTGAGATGAAGGTGCATTACAACTAGATGAAAATAAGACTGGGGGAGTTATGTTAACTACGTTTCCATCTATTTTAATGCAGTACTTTGCTTCATATCTTTCATTTAAGAGCAATAATAATATTCACAAATATGGTGTCATACAAATTTTGTAAAAATGATGTAATATTTATAAGTTGTTAAGGTATTGCACATTCTTAGTAACAGTCAGTTTCATTGATTCTGGAATGCCTTGTACCTGCATCTAATAATGTTAAACAGTAGTACTAAATTTATGTGACCTTACCATGTTCATTGTACAGGTGCTAAAAATAATGCACAAGCTGCCACTGATTGTAGGGGACATAATTTCACAATAATCAGGGATTAGTAATGAAAAATCAAATTTAATAACAGCTGTTGCCTAATAAAAGGAGTACTATTTCAAGTATACTCATGCAATTGAATGGTGTCTATTAACAGAATAATGCATAACCTAGTGGAAGGTATGTTCTTTTTGTAACAGACGGTATGATTCAGATGCAAGGACTGGCATCTGAACCTGTACTGCACACAATGGACATAAGGTCATGCAACAAAAGAAAAAATGTTATTTGTTGCAATTACTACATTGCTACAAATTTTATTTAAATTGCTGCAAGACTCTTCATAAATTTCAATATAAAACAAGAGTAATCCTACTTAATCTTTCAGTTTATTTTCCTTAATAAACTAAATACACATATGACACAGAACCTTTGAAACAAAAAGCAGTGGTCTAAGCAAATCAATATGATATGTTCTCGAGTCCAGATTTCTCATAAATGTTCAACACAAAATGTTCACTGTATCGCCACTGATCACCAGTCTGGCCACTTTACAAAACCCAAAATGTTAAAATAATAATAAAAAACCATCCTAAAACACATCACAAAAAGTTTGGAATCAATACCACTTTAACAAAAGAACAAACACTGGCAAAGGTTCCTATTAAAGTCACACTATTGACATCTAATCTGTCTTCCTGCGGCTTAATCTATGTAACTTGGAATAATAAAAACTTACAGAAGGAAAATGTAACAGTAATAATTATAATAATGAACTACTGTTGAGACATTAAGATGATAGTAGTGATTGTATCTAGAGTAAGATGTGTGAAATGCTCCTCCTTTCTTTGCCGTAAGGCTAGAGGAACAACACAAAGTCAAAACTTAAGGCTAATTCAACTGCACTTCCAAAAATGATCAAAAAAGTAAAATCTCATCAATTCAGAACACAATCTGTTTGGCTGCCATGGCACAATGCCATTACTGCAAGCATTTCCACAATCTGACATGAAAATTTTCAATAGTGAATGTACTCAACGAGTACTTTATCAAAGACTAATAGATGACAAAAATACAATCAATATTGAAGAGATTTTACCATGTTCTACCCCACTAACTTGTGAGTTACCATTAACATAAACATTATTTTGTCCTGTAATTCACGTAACCTGTTGGCCAGCACCCCAGTGCTACAGAGCAGGGTTGGCAGGTGTCTGGGTGAGCAGGATAATGAATGCCTTTTAGTAAGGAGCAAACTTGCTCCTCTCAGATTTAATTTTGGCACTATCCTGCGATCCCATGCCTCCACCCGGGCTCCGCAACCTGGGTGTATAGGTCTTATGTGAACGGTGAACGCCTGTGGTCTGGACAGGGGCTGAGGCGCCTGTGCCCCCCAGAAGCTCCGTGAGTCCCCCCAGGGCACTGAGACTTGACAGTGCGTTGAGGGCGCCAGGTTTGGAGAGCAGCTGGGCGAGGGGAATAGCACTGGCCAGAGGGGAGGCGGCCGCGGAAGAGGGACCACTCGAACTTGAGCCAGGGGTTGAAGTGCCCGGACCTCCGGGGGTTGCGGGATTTTGGGCCTCAAGGTTAGCTTTCTGCAGTTCGACACTGGGGGAAAAGAGACAACGGACATAATGGCAAGGATTAAAAAACCAGGTTGTGAATTTAATTAATTAAAAAAATATGTAATACTGTGACACACCATGGGTGTATTTGTTAACCAGGAATCAGGAACAAGTTGTTTGGGCATGGCAAGGTTGTGTAGGAAGGTGATGCCTTTCCACCTCTTGTCCCTAGACCCCAGAGCAAACAAATGCAGCCAATGTGCACCAAATGGAATAATCTAGCACACTCTGCACTTCCACAGTGTGAGGAAAGTGCACAGAACTCCTGAACATCACCTAAGAATGCCACAAAAATCTTACAACTATCGATGTGTTTCACATGCCAAATTTGCATGCATGTATGACCGAAACAAGTGATGGGCATTCTTAAAAGTTACGCTCTGGTGTGTTTACATGACTGTAAAATAAAAACTATAATAAAAGAGAATGATAACTTACTACAGCAATGATGATGCACCCTCAATAGAGCTACAAAGCCTGGCTTAAAACATTCATCTTAATGAGGTCTTGCTAAGTTACAGTAAATTTTGTTAAGTGCAGCATTCTACAGTTACTGGCTCACAGTGACATAAGACCCCTTGCTCACGGCTTCATCAGTGGTTACCCAGTTCTAACCACTCTGCTAAACATCACTGCTCATATGCAGCAATGAGAATAGTTTTATAACCTGGGGCTTCGAACTTCAATCATACACTTCCTGTAAGATCTGTAGCCATATACAAAATGACCACTTTAAGCCAAACTAGAATGCCATGAGTATGAAACAAAAATTCCTATGAAAATGTAGGAGCAGAAACAGGACATCCACACACTGAAAAATGAAGAAAACCAAAACCTACATTTGCAGTCCTTGAGTAGTGACAAATGTGGAGGACAATTTGGTTGAATAAAGTAAATTTTTGACACTCAGAAGAGTTTTAATGGTGTTAATAAGCAAGGTATAAATTTAAACAAAACTTTTAAGCAATGTATCCTAAATGATGTGGAAAGTACTAGCACAGTCCCACCAAATACTAGCTTTATGTGCAGGCCTAACAAATGGTTACATCAGATGGGTATGGATCTTGGAAGATTCTGTGGCAGAAAGTGGAGGGACAATATCTTGCACATATGGCACTATCAATATTCATTACTCTGGGGAAAGAAGAAACTATTATTCAAATTTCAAACTACCAAAGTTTAATCCAACAGTCTGATGAGAGAATACTTCAATATGAGCTTCAGTTTCTCTCACCCTTTTCTACACCCATGGGGCATACATAACCCAAAGTTAGAATAGGCAACACGGCAATATCATATGGCCATGTTACAGATGGGATGTTCAAGCTTGTAGCTACACACTGTTAACATTCAAAAGTTATATACTTGTAATGCTTGAACATATCCTTAATTCTTAACTTCATGGTTATTTCAAAACAAAACAAACAACACAAAGAGGAATTATTCCAGCTGGAGTTATGATGAGGGCAGACAGGAGCACTGCAGAAAAATGTCCTTGTCTGGAGAGGGTGCAGTGGGGCATAAGAATGACTGCAGAGAACAGGGAGTTAGTGCTATGTAACAAAGAATAGGAGACCTGGAAAGAATGAGAGGTCACGTATCTTCTTTGTGCTGACTGATGCTGACGTCTTCACTCTCATCTTCAGATGATCCCACTGCAATCCCTACCTCCTCCATCAAACCACAAACTTGCAGCTAATGAGCACAAAGGAACACAGAACCCATGTCTTGAGTTTAGCTCAGCAAGCGGTAAATGATATTGCTGGTTGCACTCAATATTCCAAATCATGCCATGTGAAAACTCCCCAGTTTTAACAGTTGTTATGAAATGAAGGACCATTTCAGAAACTGGAAGTAGACTGGAACCAACAATTTACATGCAGTGAAGTAGTCACATATTTCCAAAATAAGAATACACATTTGTTTCATTTCATGGAAGAAAGGGTATGTAATTAGAGTGTACCAATGTTGTCACCAGTTGAACAATCAATAAACGACATGGACATGGGTCTGCGTTCCTCCTGCTCAATCCTCTATGCTACCAGGCTACAAGAGAATTAAGTGTTCCTACCTCATGTTGATCAGATACTGTGCAAGCGCCACTGCATCAGGATTGCCTGTGATTGTAATGGTTCTGTCTGTGCTACCACCTTCACGTTCTTCACAGTTTGAGATGCGAATCATTGCCCCACTAATTTGCCTGGACCGAAAAGAGAAGTATCGTCACTTATTCTTGGTTTATCTGATGCTTTCAAAAATTATTATTGCAATGCACAACGTGATTAATGGTTTGATATGTGAATTGTAGCCCCACTAATTTGCCTAGACAAAAAAGGGTATCATTGTTATTTATTATTGGTTTATCTGATGCTTTCGACTGTTACAAATATAGCACTGTATAACATGATTCACATAACTCACCTGTTGATACAAAACAGAAACACTTCGAATAACAAACAGCCTGTAAGAGAAAAAGCACACACCAACTACAGGGGTGCAGATGGGTAGAAAAGAACTAAATAAATAAATAATAAAAAAAGAACCCCCTCGAAGGAATCATAATTGAAATAACATTGTAAGAAGGAATGTTAAATGGGACAATCAAAGTAGTACAGAACCTGGTGGCAGTGGTCTCGGCCTAGGTTCATTTCATGTTTTGTTCCATTCACCATTCATGTGCACCACTTTTTGCTTCATTTTATAGTAATATAATGATTCATTCTAAGAAACTGTGGCTCTTATATTCCACTGCATTTTTTTGTTTTCTACAGATTTCTGTTGTTTGTGTGTGCCATTCTCTTTTTCCACTGAATGGTTTGTAATTATTTCTTCTATAATTATTCCTTTTAAAGTTTTGCTTTCTTTTGAGGTTTCCTACCTTTCTGTGCCGTTTCTGTGCATCACTTTTCTCACGTCCTGTGTAAAATATGTGGTTGTTAACCAAAGCCAAGTTCCCATTCTTGGTAGTGCCACATTTATATACAACAAACTCAGCAAAAAAGATACAGTGTGTACTTTTATTTCACTTAGTACAAACAGAAAATTAATGCTGAAATACAAAACTGAGGCACTAATTATTCCCACAGAAATTAAATAAGCATATACCTCGCGCCCTTAAAAAAATGATGATAACACAGTCAAAACAATCTCCACTGAAAGACCTCCATACAACCCCAGAAATTTATAAATGTCCTGAGATGAAAACTACCTTTCTAGGAAAATGCCAACAATCAGTAACATAAACCCTGTGCTAAAAGATAACACATGAAAAAAGAACTTTCTGTGTATACATAACTTGTGCAAAATATTCAACTGAAAAACTATTAGCTTAATTACTTCTGGGGATAGTCTCAAAATTCAACTAAGTTACTACAACATTAGACTACTGTGATGGCAGCTGAATTGGAGATACGTATATTTCCAGGACTTCAGAAGCAACATAAAATAGGGTTGGACAAAGCTGTAAAACAAAATCCCACTGAAACCTGAGGAAGCCAATAATAACAAACCATACATTATGAAAGAAGTTGGATATGGTGTAATAGACTACAACAAATATAGTGGTTGTCTTAGATGGTAAACAGTGCCTATTTATTCAACAACAGAACAACTGTCAGTGAATATAAAATAAAATATACTCTGCTTCTCCATTCTGACCTCCATGTGGTGATATTTGATGTTATTTCCTTCAGCATGTCCACTGATCAAGACTAGCCACTTCTAATTAGCCCAAATGAGCAAAAACCCTGACTTCCTAACATGCAATAAATGAAACAGATGAAGTTTTGAAGAGAGTGCTCTGAAAAAAATATGAAGCAATGAAGCATGTCCAAAGTAAGTTACATTTATCAGACACACTCCGATTAATCTCACATACAAAGTGCTGTGGTAGGCTGTCATGAATATACATTAGAAGCCAGAATTTTACACACATACATGCATTACATCAAATCTTCTCTTAACAGATTTTTACTCAATTCCACAACAGGGAGCCACAATTCAGCTTCCAAGAATCTGGCTTGAAATGTGAAATTCATTAGCCATTGACAAAAACAGACTCCCAACACTGAAAATGCCAGTATTACTAGAAGCACACCAATAAACTAAAGGGCTTAATTAAATTTTGTACTGCACACAAATTCTGTGTTTTGGATGTCAGTTTCTTTGGAACAGCAGTTTCTTTGGAACAGCCCTTCATTTTCACACACATTTTGCTTTGCTGTATAAATTCTGTAAATCCACCACTGCACACAAAAATTTAAGATGTTCCTGCAAAAGAAATTACTAACACACAGCCATTCTCACTCATCACGTTCAAACTTCTAGTCTTCCACTCATTCCTTCGGCCACCCAAAGGAAAGAAAACCACTTGAAACCAAGTCTGATTATAAGAAATGTGTTACAAAGCACTTCCCAGCCATTTTATTAAGAACTATGTCATGGGACATAATCTGATATGATAAACGCTTGTTATCAGTGACAAGAGTGGGTAGTACACTACTTCTAGTACCCTCAATAAAGAATTTTTGGCCTTCAAAGACGTGTATGAGTCATTCAAACAACAATGAAGATGATAATTATTTTTATCAATCACTACAGACAGTTAAATACTATAACTGGACACCCCACCAGCAAAAGAAACTTCACAACAGTGTTCTCTTATTGCAGAGAATTATCACAAAATGACAATATTAATATATAAAACAATTAAATGCTAAAAACTCATTCTTTTGCCACCAGACATCACACAAACGAAACCTGTCCTTTGTCCAGTTTTATCGCTTATTTCAAGCACCATAGGATGGTAAGTTTTCACACTTACCATATGCATCTCATAACTACTCCAAGAAAGCCGAATTTACCAACTACACATACCTGATCTCTGCAATCTTTGTGCCACCCTTGCCAATGATGCAACCAATCAATTCATTTGGAACTGTCATTTCATGTGTCTGCTGATTTGCTCCAGGCTGATTACGGTTTTGGTTGTTTGTTCGCAGCTGACTACCAGCAAGGGCAGCAAGAGCTGTGCCAACAGACAATACTGCTCAAAGAAATATCATATATGTTAAGTTTGCAAATTGGAATGCTTCCAATAGCAAAAATTCGTGACTTTCTACAAATATAAATTAACAATATAGTGTCATATACAAGCAGAAGTATACTGGCTTAATCCCTCCCCTATAAATGCAAATTCCCAACACTAAATGTTTACCTGTAACCCTTTGGCGCCGAAACTGACTACAGTCAACAAACGTGCAGTGTGATGCTGAGAAAATCAAACACTGCACTGAAGTCATCAGCAAAAAAAACATGCAGAGTAATGGAGAGCCGTGTAAATTCTGGAATTTGCGGAGTAGCTACAAAGGTGACTTCATTCTGGCTCCAAAGGGTCAATATATTGAAACAAAATACAGCAAATCCTCCTAGTATGTAGGTTCACACACCTTTGCTTATACATAGAAGAATTATTTTGGCAACCTCATGTATCCTGATGTAGAAACCTCACTCATTTATGGTTGTGCTTGCATATGCAAGCAGAATAATACACAACCGGCTACACAGGCTTGCCTGTCTCACAGAGTAGCTACCTAGACATTGTGCAATATGAAATGTACTTTGGACTGTACTTTCCACAATTTTTAAAAATAACTGTTGCCATTATGTTTCCATCTTGTCTGGTAATGTGCTCACGAAAAATATATGGATTAAAACAAAGTTATGTCTGTCAGAGAAATGGGCAAATTGGATAACTTGGAGCGGGGAATCAGCACTGCTATTATGTAAATGAACCGCCAATTTATTGCCTCAAAAAAAATTAATGCACAAGCAGGGCAGGTGTTAAGAAGCCAGTGCTACACCAAGTATGGCAGTTCCCTGCATAGGTTACTGTGACACCTTCTTTAAAAAGGTGGGAAAGGACTTTGTGCGTACAACAGTTCTGGGGATTCACCCAACTATGTGGCACACACACAAATTTGCAGGTATACAAACCAGAAAAATAGACAATGTGTAAATATGGTAAGTATTAAGCAGTTATATGATTAACAAGTGTACAGTGGGAATTAAACTTCAATACCTGCCTTGTGTATTTTTTGGGTCATAAAACAGATAAAAATTTTAGCACATGGTCTTATCGAGCTGTCCATTTGAATTCTTCAAAACAGGGGAAGAGAATGCATGCAGCATGCTTCAAGAATCACAATTACCTGCAGGATTCAGGCCACCGGTGTTGCCAGTGTTCAGGCCTCCCAAACCAAGAGCTGCCAAGCCGGCCAATGGAGAATTGCCCATCCCCATCTTCTGGAAATATTCAAATATGGCGCACCTCCATACATCTCTGCCTTTAAGGCAAACATCTGCACCGACACTCAACAAATACTGAGACCTCATTTCTTATACCACAGTAACAGTTACGTGGCTGAATGTCAAGAACATGGGCTACCAACTAAGAATTTGAAATAATATGTTCAAGATACACACCACAATCAATGCAATGCAAAACTACATCTTAAGACACCTCTACAGGCATCTCAAGGACACTACAGTGAAATGTTTCTTTGGAGGACAGAAAATAATATTAACCTAGACTGTACAGTATGTTCAAACTGCAGATACTGTAACTTAAATGGCACATTAACCTTCAATGGCTGCATATTCCACTGTTGTAAGGGTACAAGCTGTCCCGCTGCCTGACTGTACCACATTTTCTACACCAATGCCATTATTTCAGAATTAAAATCTGGCCCTGGAACAATGGTGGCTCTTCAATCTATTCATGGACAATAAAGGTTAAACAGAGATTCCACTAATCCTCCATCATCATCATAATCACCATTTTATTTGGTGACTGTGTGGGGGCACATTCTTTCACCTAGACAATGTCACTGAACTGACTGCCACCTTTCATAGTCAGTATGCCATAGCAGTAGTGAGACTAAACACTACCTTACAGTGTAGGTCATTGGCCTATCTTTCAGTACCTGCTCTAGACACATTGCAGTATTAATTTCACTGGCAATAAAACATCAAACTTAATTGTCCTACATAGGATGAATGGAACATCAACTTTCACATCATGTATTACATGTTAATCCCTGTACTCTGTTATCTGCAATTCTGATGAAACAAAGCATCACCCAATAAAAAGACAACTCAGGAACTGGTTCACCATAATAATTAATAATGTCAAATAAAACAACTCATGCTCAGGAGTATGTTTGATTCTGCATACATATGTGTGTGTCTGTAAACAAGAGAGAGAGAGAGAGAGTATTTCTCTTTAAGAATATCTACCATGTGTGCTTGTGGGAGCCATAACTCTTCAAAAAACAAAGACAACATGAAATTCTGGTAGGAATTTTAGGATTACTATGGGATATGTTATGCAAAACATAATCAAAATTGGTCCACAGAAACGAGGTAAGGACACAGGGTGTCTATCCCATGGAATGAAGGGCTAAATTTAAATTAGGCAAAAAAGGACATGATACACCTCACTTGAGAGGTACAACTGGCAAATACAACAATCATATCAAAATCCTGTCAAGGACTAAAAAAAAATTTGATTAATAAAAGAGTTTCTTTGAATTCAACCTTCCTTCAACTGGCTTGCTCAATCAAAACTGATTGAAATAATAAATCAAAAACTGAAAGGTAAAAAGGAGGAATGATACAAAAAAGAAATAGTGTGATTTGTACATTTCACTGAAGGCCTCAGTCTGGCAAGTAAGTTATCTAACTATGCAAGTACAGTAAATTGCTCCACCAATAGTAGTCTTGATAACAATGGGTTCAAAACTGTGCCAAGGATAAAGATTTAACTTAAATGTGTTAACCTTTAAGGATCAACAGAACAACATCCCATTAAATGTACATCCTTTTTCTCTGGACGAGAAACCAGTGTCCCACAGTGGGCAATTACATTGCATTATGCTCTGGTCACAGCAGAAATCTGGCATTTATTAAGTCATACCCTAAAGGTTAAGGGAGAAAGAGGAAACAGGATAAAAGAGGAAACAGGATAAAGGAAGAAAGTGATGATGGATGCAGATACAAATGGAATAATTCCCTGTTGAATTTCAATGAGCATTTCCATTAGTTAGCCTTTAGTGTACAGCCTTTCAAATGCCAGGTTTCTGTCACCAGAGCACAATTCAATTTACATACCCACTGTGGGAAAGTGTTTTCTCTCCCAGGTGAAAAGGATGCACATTTAATGGGAAAACATGTTTGTAAAGGTTATAAAAAATTGAAAAAATAAAATAAACTTACAAATAATACTTGATTAACAACAATCGGAGGTGTGATCACAAGTATCAAGACTGAACACAGACAATATCAAACTGCAAAGAGATATGGCTGAGCCCAGACATCTAATGCATGACCAGGTGTCCTTAAACTTCATTCCACATTCGCGGTCATTCATGGTCAGCATGTACAGCCCACAGAGTCTGCTTGTCATATTTATGTTTTAACAATGTCCTTGACTACAGATGACAGTATGTTCGTTACATTCTGCAGGTTAGAACAGAATGATGATAAAACATGTGAGAAAATGGTGTTCACCTGATACAAAAGTGAACTGGACATAAGTGGGTATTGTTAGTTGAAAGACCGATGAATATGTCAAAAACAATTCCTCAACACAATTTAAATCAGTATAAAGGATGAACTGATACTTCAAGAGTGAGTGAGTGAGTGAGTATGTGTGTGTGTGCGCGCGCGCGTGTACACGCATGCACGTGCACGCAATTTAATGCAAAGTTGCAGAAGACTGCCTCTTTGGAAGATGGCTGAACAAGCAAGCATTTCTTATAGCTTATGCCAAGCCACCATTTTCACTGTAGATTGTGTAATAAGGACTGTCTCTATCATGGTCATTCCAAGACTGCTGACATAGGCATAGAAGGAAAACCATTTCTCTGTGGAAATGTAACTAGTATGCATGAACCAATACAGACTTCTTTAAGAACTATGTAGTAGGCAATGAAATATCAGCCTAGGGATTACAACTACAGACCCACATCAGTAGTCACTCCAGTGGCAATATCTTACTTTGCAACAAGCAAAATAAGTTTGTCAAATGCACAAAAAAAAAAAAGGTGGTGCAGAATGTTCTCTTTTATCACCAGGGGGTTATGGTCTTCAAGAATACTTCAAAAGACCAGAATATTAACCAACACTTCAACGTGCTAAGACATTCCTGTGATACAGTGCATCATACATTTGTGAAGTAATTCACCATGATAACACCTATCCACTTACACCAGTCTGGGAGCTGTATTTTGATAAATACCATAATCTGCCACTGAAACAGCCTACCTGCTCAATGGAACTGGCTCAGTGTGACTGTTTCTCTGTCCCTCAAATCACAAAAGATTTTGGCAAAGGATGCAGGCAGTGAAAAACCACAGCACTCTGACTAAAATCTGTCCACTTGTCTGCTGCTAATCCCATACAAATCACCCTGAGTGTGAACCTGGTCACTGAGGAGAGAACATAGCAACCACCACCAGAGCTATGGCACAGCCACATATACTGTACTAAAGGACTTCTAAGACCAAGAATGAAACATGAACAGAAAAAGCAGGGTGAGATCTGTGTGACAGGGAGAGAGATAACCTGTGCCTGACATGAATGTAAAGCCAATAACTATTATGTCTGAGTGAGCATGATAAAATGAAAAACTGCAATTGTGGTTACCGCTGTAAATTCTATCCACAATCCTCCAGCAACAACCCTCCCTGTCTACAAATAAAATAACGGTCAGAAAAGTTACCAGAAGTCCCTGTGTTGTTTAAAAACTGAAAACAGGGCAATCAGGTGTGAAGCAGTGGCTAGTTAAAAATATATAAACACTGCTATGTGTCCACTCCCCATTCCAACTGCAGAACAGTGAAATATCTTCACCAGAATTTAAAAAACAGTCATACCAACCTCAATCATCTTATACTCCTGCTGCTACTGCTACCACTATTCAAGTTTACGCACATTAAAAAATGCACATATGGAAGCCTTGAAGAACAGCACATAAACTGCACACAGTCTAATATGACCAATGAACTACAATAAGTTGCAACTGGAAGTTTGCATTAAATCATTAACTCCTAAAACGACTTTGCTGTCACCCAGCATATAAAGTAAGACCATAAACTGAATACATATGACATAAAGCCATGGTCAGAAATTTACAAAATCTTATGCACTTCCCCCAGATAAACACCAAAGTCTTGCTGTTATCAAGCAGTATATTGTGTGACATTTCGAAATTAATGGCCCTTTCTGTGACATCTAATACTGCAATTCTGAACAGTACATCTACCAAATTTCCTCCAGCTGCAGGTATAATACAGCAACATTGCAATGCTCTTATGAATTTATACTTATTCTTTTCACACGCATGATGACACTATTACTGAAATTAATTTTAAAAAAGTCACGAACACTCCATGACACAAGTACACAATCTGTAAATAAAGTCAGAAACCAATACAGGTATGAAAACTAGGGAATGCCAATAACATTGCAGATGACAGCCTTTACTTCTTTCCCACTCTTCTCATAGTGTCAGTGCAGAATGTTATATTTTCTTAACTTCAACAACCTAGTTATCTATCCACTGGCTTCTGGCAGTAAGGAGAGGTTCTCGGCGGATAAAAACCAAGGCTAGGGCTAGAAAAGTTCCACACTACATCATAATATTAAAATAACACAACCATGTAAATGTCCACACTTGCACAAATAAAAAAAAAAATATCTGGGTTGCAATGATGTTAAGAGAAGAGAGCTCGTTAAGTTTGTACTGGGTAGGATTCGTAACAAAACCAGTTCCCTCTTCATATTCTCTGAGCCCCACAAACAAATGCTTTATTTTTAATGAGCAGCAGTTTCTTAAGAAGACTGATCCACAATGTGAACAATGCCATTTTGAAGGTGAAATATAATACATACATTCATTTAGCTTTACTTGCAAATGAGACTGTATAAACATCACAATGTCATTACAGTTGTGGCTGCAGTACAGTATTTTAAGTTTCAAGATCAACATTTTCCATATAACTGAAGCACTCAACATCACGTAATAATGATATGGGCACGTATTATTATGGATTTTATGATGGCCTCGGAAACTTGAAAACACTGATCACTGTGAACCAGCTTCAATCAAGGGGTGCAACAGGTGTGTCCTGTTTTACTCAAAGTCAAATGTTTGCTATACAAAGGTTCATTCACCAAAAAACTTGTATTATGTATAAACAATATATATTTCTGTGTCTAGCTCTCTAATTAATACACATTAAACATGGAATAAAATAGGTTTGGTTAGACAGCATGCTGATCATAAGGTAAACAAACAATGGGTAAAGTTCTCAAGTTTGGACATGCCTAACAAACCCCAGGAATGTTCAAACTATGGATCAGCACATTTTAAAAACTGATGGTCAAACTGGTATAGGATTAAGAACAACAATCTTCAAAATATGAGTTAAGTCCTTCAACATTTTGTTTTTATTCAAATGATGTGTGCAAAGTTCACACATAATAAACAACTTTTTACTGGCTGCAACATAAGGAAAAATTTGGTACTGATCATACTGACAAACCTCATTACTCTGAAAACAAAATTTCATATTTCATATACATATGATAAATTGCAGCTTGAATTTAAATTGTAAAAATGTGAATGACAGATGTGTACTTCACAACCGACACCCTTGTACACTATGAGGAGAACTACGCAAGGCTCAAAACCAATCAATCAATTCTTAACATATAATTAACACACACAATAACAATTTCTTCTTACATAACAGCAATGGAACACACACACAATGCTCAACTTTACTTATGAAAGGCACAAATGGCTCAAGGACTACAGGCAATGTGTTTCTATCAGATGATACAAATTCTCTCATCAAGACAATTAAACCCACATCACATCAACAGTGGACCGGAAAGGTTTTGCTAAATGTAACATGGTCACCCATACATTCATTCTTTCATGTAACAAGGTCGCTGAATCTCACTTGCTAAAATATATGTGCACACCTTACCCACAACAGCTCCTCCATCCAATATGGAATGTAAATTATAAAGATGAGAACATGTACTTGCCTATGCTTACCTGGTTCACATATGCACTTACAGGGGAGTTTAAAACAAATCTACAAAGGGAAGGGCAGTGGGTGTAAAGGTGACACAACAAACAGAAGTGTGGACACTTACATGAGCAGAAACTAGAAAACTAGAGTCAGTCATATCCTGGCCTGCACAGGCTGCTCATCGGGCAACCCCGTTGGGTGACCCCTCCCCTCTGAGGTCAGTGCAATCACCTTACCGAACAGGTATACAGACTTTACCCCACTTAATTTCTTGTGCCACTGAACAAACAAGAGATGGTGTGCAATAAATATCATGGAAAACAAAGCCATGCACAATGTATGTTATTTGTTTCCCGATGTATCAATTTTTCAGTCATGGGAATACAGAGGTGGACCTGCATGGATTGGGTCAATTGAGTGCCAGAAGAGGAGCTCCAACAAAGCAGCAGAATTTGTAACTAGAAAATGTTCATTGCAAGAAAAAAGATCCATAAGCTTCCTTATGCTGACATGACACCACAGTAAGCTAACTTAAAACACATCAGTCTCACACTACCATACCAAACTAGGGATGTTTCAGTGAGACGGAGTATTCATGGATGCCACACCAACGCCAATAGAACATGTCCATTTTCAAATGTATTTCCTTCCAAATATTAAAATACATAATAAACCAGATCCTATTGCATGTTAGTCTGGCATCCCTTCAAACTATACAAACATGGGGGCAGAAAGGAAGATATGTGTGAAAAGAGGTGCAAATTCCCAAACTGAATTTCATTAGCATGACCTGAGCTTTCATGCTACCATACTGCACAGAAATTACAAGCATACTTATTTTATTCAAAACAAGTAGGTATCACGGATGGGAAAAACTGTTACCATATGAAATGCAACATATATATATATATACACACACACACACACACACATATATACATATATGTGTGTGTGTATGCAGGTAAATGTTGTATATGTATGTATGTATGAATAAAGCAAGTTCAAACCATACTTTCTGGCAGAAGAAACACATCTTGTTTTCTTGTTCAAAGAAAGCTCTCCAGAAAACTATATTCTTGTTTGGTAAGAATGCCACACAACCAGTAGCCACAATCTTGAAACATGTCTCTCAGTCCACAAGATTTCATGACAATTGTTATATGATATGAAATTATTTGCTCTGTATCTCAAATTCCCACCTAAGACAAGATTCTTGACATCAGTACCACCCAACACAGAGATGAAAATCCAACAAGCTGATAGATGGGAATTGGCACCTCGAACTAATAAGTTAACAAGCTCCAGGTCCCAGGGCAACAAAGGAATAGCAAGCAGATGTTAGTTGCACCACACCCTGGAAGCTGCAGCAACATAAAACTGAAGGAAAAACTTGGCATGCCAGATCACTGCAGTTAAGCATACACCTCAATATTATCAATAAGTTCACACAGTATTAAAACTCACAAGCTTTTCCTTCATTATGCATGCCCACAAAGATTGGGTGGGGTGGGATATTATTAACAGAATAGATGTGTACATGTGTATGTGGGGGAGGGGGTTAGCTGCACCCAAAGACTTACGTCGGCAGCCGCCAGATGCGCGGGCGGTAACGCAGCTTGCAAGTGTCCGTTCTTCAGCAGCGGATCTGCCGCCAGTCCCGCGGTATGGAGGAGTGGGGAGGGGGGCAGGCCCAACGGGGTGTGTCCGGCGGCAACCGGAGCCAAGCCCGGGAACAAGGGCATTGTACTTACGTCGGCATGGGCAGGCACGGCATAGTTACCCTGGATAGTGTAAGCTTGTCCGCCAGCTAGGATCACTGGCCCAGCCACTTGGGGTTTGGGACGATAGGGAATCGTGGCACCTTTAGGAGGGGACTGCAACAGAAGAAAAAACATAATGCAACGTGCACACAAGTGTAACAAGATTCAAAAGGGTGTACTTCATTACATAGAACACAATATTACCAAAAGTATTCTCTAAAGTTCATTATGTTTGCTTAAAAATCGGAACAACAAAACAAAAACCAGTTAAAGCTTCCTACATCTATTAAAAGTCCATTTGTAGTGTTACGCACACTATACTATAATCAATATACAGAAATTTAAAACTTCATGGCAAATTTTGGTAGTCTCTCGAACAGAACTGAGTAAGATCTATAAAACACTTTAAATGACAAAAGGAAGAGGCATTCTTAAAAATATTTTTGAAGTTATTGGATTTGTTACATGCATCAATTGTTCCTCATGGGGCTTAGATTATGTGCCATCTGTAAATGATATCACAAATGAAGTGAAAATTACTTTACTTCATTCAGTTTCATGACCTATCACAAACTTTCATCTGTCCTTCATGCCCCAGCATCCTACACATTCCTCACACAGCGGTTACAATCAAGTGGACCCAGGAACTGCAGTGGGATGTTCACATGCAATGATTAATGCTAAGGCCAAGACAGCCAGTGACAAACTCTGATGGTGCTTCACCCACTGAGATAGTATAATGAACAACAAAATGAATAAACATGTAACAGGGAGACAATATGCATTTACCTCCACAGCTACAACAAGGACTTGCAGGTAGTCTTCCGTCCTCCTACTAATATTCTTTCTGGCTTGTGAAAAGTGCAAATGTCTAAATATATATATTTTCACAATTCATCACTTCTGACCACATGGTGGTCCAATTGGAATTTAGTGCACTGCCGAGATATTAAATGGCGCATGAAATATATGTGAGTCAATCAGAAAATAAGAATAGGTGGTGCATAATTTCATAACTCAATAACACAAATGACTCCAATTATATTGGGGAACCTGTCACCCAGCAATTACCATCTGTTTCCAGTGATGAAGAAAATCTTGGCAGCCACGAATTTTGCCCCTTGGCTGCCAGAATTAAGTGTCTTGCGGGAACTGTGGAACACTGGAATTTAAATTAGATCTACAGAAGGAAGGTCATTAAATGCTGTCACCTGAACCTAATTTTTGGCAATATGAGGGGTACACTTCACATCAGGCCACTAAAAGGTTAAAACGATAGCAACAAAGCAACAGCTGTGACATGATAGCTGTAAGTAAATGCCATAAACTTCTACAAACACAATATGGAACAGCTCAATCCATGACATGATAAATGCCTCAACTCTGGCAGGGACTATGTGCAGAAGCAGTGGGATATCCACAGAACTAAACCTTAACTCTTATTATTACAGGTGGAATTCAAGAACCCAAAATAAATGCTTAAGAACTTACTTTAAAAGGCAACGTTAACTGGCTTGTACAACTATCCACAACCCCCACCCCCCCAAACCCAACAATAAATCCATGGGGCACATGACTGGAAACAGTACATAATCAGATTTCCACCACACATTGGTTTTGCTCTCTAGGATTAACACAGTGAAGCTAAGGCCATTATTAGGCAACAACTTTTGACTACAATTCCTGAACTTTGAAAATTTCAGATCACCAACATTTTGAAACTATTAACATTCGAACTGTTATGGACATATACATCCATGATACCTAACATACCAGCTATCTATGCAACTCAGTGGAGGTTAGAATGTGAACCACGTTCATGTGGCTCAGAATGACCCTGTGTAAATATGTTTTTTATATGGGCAACTTAAAAACAAGATTCATCAACCTCATCAAGGCCAAAGTACACAGGAATAAGAAGGGTAAAATTTCTGGGGAAATGTTAGCAAACAAGATTTCTATGCAAGTACGTTATGACAATGAAGATACAAGCTCTTATAATTGGAGACCTGCTGACATATTTACAAAGGGACAGCAATTGGTATGAAGTTAATTTCATTCAGCCACTCCTCTTGCAGAGTTAAATCTGTAATTGACATCTCTGACAAACTGTGATACTATTAGCCCACATTTACCCAGACCTATACCAGAACTTTTTCCTAATCATTTAAAAATTGGGACAGCCACTTTATAATTACACACAAAGCTAGGGATGTTCATATACATATTTCCCAAAAAACTGAAGCCTATGAAGGAGGGTTGGTATATAACTCAAAAATACAGACTATACCTACATAGGTATAATAAACAACTGCAACTCCTCCCATACTGCATAACAGCAAAACATCAACTGTATGGTTCCAATGAACAACTCGATATAACTCAATACATATTACAAAAGCATAAACTGACTCAATTAAATGCAAAAATGCATCTCTTCTGACCTCGAGCATAACACAACAGATGTGGTAGATGCACTGTGTGATGGCCTCGCTAGTGCCCGAGATGGTGACCGCACGTTCTGTTGAGTTGGGCAGCATCTCCGAAGCCACCTGTATTGATGCTCCAGTCACCTCACGAATCTCCTTGATCTTAGACCCACCCTTGCCAATAAGGGAACCACACTGCGATGCAGGCACAATGAGACGTAAAGTGATTGGAGGACGTGGGATACCTGAACCATTGGGGGCTCCCTGCATCTCCTGAAACTGTTAACAGCAGCAGACATTCCGATCACCTATTAGCACAAGCTCATTCCACAAACAAATTTCGAGCTTCATAACAAAAGGCACAGGAAGTTCAGACCAGCTAACAAACTGACAGCACCATGTACAGTATTGCTAGTGTTTACCAGAATACTTTAAGACTGTGCAGCACTATAGTAAATAACACATACAGACTGCAATATGCAGAAACCCATCTGGTACATAAGACAGAATTTAAATAAACTCACTTTGGCTCAATATTAACTTATTCTAAAGTCCCAAGGCTTTCACTGTGGATTTCCTAGACATTTCACTAAACCTGGTTCAGTGTTCAGTTGAGGCCACTTACAAAGACAAATGCAGTCACTGTAGCTGCTGTGCTACAAACACTGGGTACTACCCAAGATTTGGGGTTGCCGCAGTGATGCTGACATACAGCCCAGTCTTCTGGGATATGATTCCCACCAGCAGATCAGTTAGAATCAACCAATCTTTTGAAGAAACTTACTAACTTCGTTTGTAACATCTCAAATGCCACAGAACAGCCTGTGTTTTTATACTGAAAGTAGCAGTGTGGCAACTGGCAATGCTAAGTACATAGTCTCACTTGAATATTTAACAGAGTATAGCAAAACATACCAATGAAGAATTTTTCTTGGCAGTAAAATTTATTTAATCTAACAAGCCCATCAATCTACAACAATTCCCAAGCGTCCATCTCATTTCACAACACACAAACAAAAAACCCCAGGCACAACACTACACAACTACCAACCTAGTTTACTGATCATATCAAAAACTTCCTGTAACAGTTTATTACACATTATGATAAAAACAATTTCCAATTTACTTTTTTCTTTGTCACAACTGCATTTACCATTTATTCCAGTCAATCCCATTCACCTTAATTATGTGACTTAATACAGCCATTCCAACATGCAACTGTTCATGAGTCATGATGACAAAAAAAAAAAAGTCTCCTCACCTTCGGTGCCAACCTGAGTTTTAGAAAAAGGAAAAAGTCACACAGGGATATGTGGGTGTATGTCACTATTTATCAAGATCCTAACACACAACCAACAGCACTGCTCATCAGGCAGTGGATGAGATAATCCACTGCATGTTCATATCTTGTGATCTTCTGTTATTGAATACAGAACAACTGTTCAGTGCACATACGCCCTTCATGAAAGAAGAGGCTACTTTAATGAAAGACTTTTTTTTTTGGTAGGAGCATTTGATCTATGTTCACACATTTGCATGAACTACCACTGGGTGTTCAGAATGACATCAGCTGTGATAATAGCATCCTACATTACACTACAGAATAGCAGGAGATTATGGCGAAAACATCTTTGCGTGCAACTATAAAAATATTGCCAACAGCACTTTAATGTCCACAATGCTCCACATATAACATTCAGTAATGAGTATGGCATGAAAGCTTGAGGTGGCTAGGTAAAATAATCTCAAACATGCTACTGGACATATGTGAACAGCAGGAAATGATAAAATCAATCAATGTGCAGAGGTAGTTCAAAAAATTTCCAGAAGTCAGTATAATGTAATGAACCCATAACACAATTTCTCAAAGAAGCACCATGAACATTCATCATCAGCAGCAACAGGGTGTAAAGCCATTCCAGGCCTGTGCTAATCTATGAACATGCAATGTTCTCGATTTCTCTGCACCTGTATAATATTTACAATAAATGCCACCTGTTTAGCAGTGTAGCGAGCCTCTTCATAACTAGTGCTGTCCAACTACACCCCTATCATTACTCTAAATATGTACACCAACATCAGATCAACTGGGCCTACAAAAAGGAGACACTAAGAACATTAAACAGTCTGTTTTGTCACAAAGGCCCTGCACGTAACATTCCATTTTACTCTGTGCTCCCATAAATAAAATGTTAAACTTAACTCTTCCGTTATGTACGTCATCAAGTAGTCACAAACTGGAACAAAATATGGCAAAAGTGGAAGGGGTGTATCAGGTATTGGTATCAGTGTGAACCTACGCCAAAATAGTGTCTTCAAGATATCAGTCCCAACTAATATATTTAGTATAAAAGTTTAAGAATTATTTTCATAAGTTTTGAAGTTACTGAGGTTGGAGGTTTTTGATGAAATGATGTTAAAAGATCTCCCACTGAAATTTCAAGAAGTTTTAGGCCCATTCACAGATGTCTTCTGGTAACAATACATTTTAAACAGGATCACCACTCTCTCAACAGTGCTTGAAAGGTTGAAATAAAGGCAGTAAACTAGCAGGCCATAAACAGTTCTCCCACATGTTCCTATTTAACTGTTTATGGTTTATTTAGAGACAGCTCAAGTATATTTAGTTATGAAGCACACAATTCACACATCCTTACACTTAACCACAATAGACAATACTGTCAGTAAAAGCAATTACGATTCATATTTTCAAAATAAGAAGGAATAATTTACAGACATACCGATAATGAAATATGTGATGCTTAAAATCAATTCAAATATGAGCCACACATACAGAAGAATAAGACAAATTCTTCACAACTTCACTGCCAACACAAAGGTATCTCCATATTGCATACTTTTACAGGTATACGACTTTTTTTTACCTCAAATTCAAATAAAGTGAATACGAGACAGTTGTGCCCCTATCCAAGCACATCCGGAATTACTGCCAAAGCACAATGCAAAATTTTGATGAATTCTATAACTAAAAATGTACAAAACATTCAAAGCTACATATTTATAATTTCCATAAGCAGCTCTGCAAATTTTCATATTAATTTGGCACCTCTTTGTTACCAGTGCAGCATAATGTACCACTCTGGTCCTTGGTATGCGGTGCAAGGTTCTATATACCAGGGACACTAGAAATGAAATTTCCTCTGTTCTTAACTTCCTTAATGACAGCCTCTAGAAGCAGGACATCCTAAATTACCATGCCATCTACAAAAGCCCCAAGAAGAAAATCTCTACTTACAACTTATTTTACACAACAGATGTGAAATTGTACAAGTTTCCAGGCTTTCACTGCACAAGTTATTCAAACTAGTCTTTGGGGTCATACTGTGTACAGCAACAAGTCCATTCCAGCATATGAGAACAGCATGTTGCCTCGGTATCCAAGATGAAAATTTGTTTCAGGATGCTTAAGTGATTTGCAGGAGGAAATGTGTCAACTGGTTGCAATGATTGCGGCAAATCAAAGCTATCGAGCTTTGAATGGCCATGTTTTTCCTCCAAAATCCTGGAACGAACTACGTACTTATCCTATACAATTTTCATATGATTATGCTTACTGTTTGAAACACAATTTCATTTCAGATTTAAAAATAAAATTTGAATCCATTATTTTGGGTCAATTTCTACACACTGTACTTTCTTTAAAAACAAAAATTAAAAAAACCAAGAATTCCAATGTCATCTTTTTACAGTGCATTCTTTTATCATCTTTCACAACAAAGTTCTACTGATATTTAGAAAGGTGTTCAATCATCCTCCTCCACAGATGTCATTTATTACACCTATGCATGCTATCTCTTCCAATGCATTTGCACAACATTGAAAATGAAGATGCAAAACACTGCTCTAAACTGTTTTGTGGAAAAATTAATTTACAAAGTTTTATTCATATAATTTCTAGTTTAAAATATGCATAAATTTTAGCATTAAATTTCACATTAGGTTAGAATTCCACTGACTCAATTTGTTTACACACATCTACATAGTTTTAAAATGCTTCAAACAAGATTTTATGGAAACACTGCACACGAGCTGTCCAGGAAAAGTGTAACAAAACCTTAACACAACATAACAAAACTTCATTAATGACAAACTATCAGTGGCACAGTAAATTTCTCGATGTTATAAACACCAGAAAGATATGCATGAAACAAGGACATTCTTCTAAGTATAAGCAGTTCATTCCACCCCAAGCATTTCTTGCACATCCTTCCTACAGAACCAGGAGAAAGTTGACATGACAATGCACAACCTGCTATGCATGTGTCTCTGTTTCAGTCTATTCAGCAGACTTGTGGTGCAAAACGAAGTTGCAGGTTACAAGACGGGTATTATTTGATCTCAACGGCTCTTGCCTCTGCAGTCACTGTCTCCATTGTCAAGATAATCAACATTTAGATCAATGGAACTTCAATAATATGTACTTGTCT
>Ga0123354_10001243_pt1 | contig 30229 bp, 31 predicted proteins | sample TergutLab28metaG_2_FD_97872 | JGI IMG/M metagenome (GOLD analysis project Ga0123354, IMG submission 97872) | Labiotermes labralis P4 segment gut microbial communities from Petit-Saut dam, French Guiana - Lab288 P4 | ecosystem: Host-associated > Arthropoda: Insects > Digestive system > Gut ... | reverse complement strand
GCTCTCGAACCATGTAACCGACTGGCATGCCTTGCACGGTAATCATATCCGTAGCAATACAACCTCCTCGATTGGGAGCGAGAGGCTTAATTTCGCTTGCGGCGAGTGCAAATCTTTTCATCGACACTGTGTCTCCTGGGCTGATCATGTGCTACCTAACGAATAAGATAACCGGCGCGGCGTAGCCGCGTCCGGGTTGATTTAGGTGGTGGGTAGCCATGATTTAGCCTGCAATGTAATTGTGTATGCGACATCCAACCTAGCCTGTTGCAACACAATATTCATGTAATCGTACGCCTGTACTCTTGCGTCTTCTTCGCGATGCGCTACAACACAAAAATACACCTCGTCATTGAGCGTCTTATCTCGTCCTACGCAACCACTGCCAGGGACGCTCACCTCAAGAGCCGCGAAGACGGCAGATTGTTCCTCCGTCATAAGCGAGCGGGACAAGTCAGCATAGACGCAATACTCCATTGTTTGAGCCTCTGTGAAACCTAACGAACAAGATAACCGGCGCGGCGCAACCGCGTCCGGGTTGATTGTAGGGTTAGGATGCTTGGCGAAACCGGACACAAGCCCAGCCGAACGCACGACCCGCAAAGAATACCACTTCCACTTGCCAGAGCGGGATGTGAGCGCGAGGCCGAACATTGAGCGGATGCAGCGCAAAAAAACGAAAGTTGCATGAGCATGGATGAGGTGGTTCAATGCTTCCTAACGGTTAAAGTAACCGGTGCGCTTTAGCGCGTCCGGGTTGACTGAGATGTTAGGTGCGTGCATGAGGACGCCCTGCAAAGAGCCAAGCGACAAGAATGCCCGCTAGCAAAACCCCGGTAAGCGGCCAATACACGAGCCACTGATAAGGCAAACCCGATGGGTCGCGAGGCCCCCAAGCAGACAACGCCCCAACCAGTAGCAGTGAGCATGATGAAGCAACGAACCCAGCATGCCACAATTTGAGAATTGGCTTGAGCGCCGCACACAAGACCACCCAAAGAATGTGGGGAGCTGCGTAAAACAGAAAGCCCCAACCCAGATGGGTTAGAAGAAGCTCAGGGGACAAAGGCTCCCGACGCAGCGATAGAGCGAGCGCGGCCAACGCAAAAAGCAATGGGACTAAAAAGTGAGCAAACAGATGAGTCCGTTTCATCTGGCACCCTAACGGACAAGATAACCGGCGCACGGTACGTGCGTCCAGGTTGATTGTAGGGTTAGGACGCTTGGGCGAAGTACCGGACACAAGCCCAGCCGAACGCACGACCCAATAAGAATACCACTTCCGCCTGCCAGAGCGGAATGTGACCGCGAGGCCGAACATTGAGCGGATGCAGCGCAAAAGAATGAGAGTGGCATGAACATGAATGAGGAGGTTCAATGCTTCTTAACTAGAATTATGGTTAATTGATTGTTTTCTGTAAACGATCAATCAATGATAGCAGATGAGTTTTCCATTTATCGAAGGATTCAGAATCTTTCCATAACTCAATGATTTCACGAATTCCATCTTCATCTGGAACTTCATCGCGTATGTCTTTCAAGTAACGCAACAGGAATGAAAGCGAATTCGCATCTGACCCAAAAGAGCGGATTTTATTGAAAGAACCACTTTCATCATATTTGTCGTCAAATTTCTTGTTGTCGAGAAATTCAAAATATAACTCCGTCAATGCGATCGCGTCGGTATCAAAGAGAAAATCGACATCCTCAAATGTCTCTCCGAAAAATCCTTCGTCTTTCAAGGCTTTAATTATTTCCGATAATTTCCAGTCAGGGTTGGCATCGGTGAATTTTTTCTTCAAAAAATAAATCAGCTCCAATCCCTCATCGGACTCTAGTGCTTTGTATCCCCATGCTCCCATTTTCAACTCCTTCAAAAGTACGATCGCGATGAACAGTTTTTCTGTGCGTACAGCCTAACGAACAAGATAACCGGGGCGGCGTAACCGCGTCCGGGTTGAGCGAAAGGTTAGACACTTTCTTTGTAAGTATTTTCATGGCTTGCGCTCAAGAATTTGTCGCAATGATGGCCCCTTCTTGTATTGGATGTCGTGGATGCGCAAGCCATCTGCGGTTTGACTCATTTTAAATCGAAGCTCCGTTTGTTTATTGCCGTACCTGAAATGTACGACAACAATTTTGGGATCGACTGTTGCCTGTATTTTTAAATCTGTGGCGCCAATGTCTTGAGCCTCCCAAAGAGGGAGGAAATCAAGATTGCAGACTTCACCTTTGCTAGCGCATAATCTATCTGCGATGAGCAGTGAAACGAGTTCTTTGTCAAGATACTTCGCCAATACAGGGGCAGGCTGATCAGCAAAACCCGGGGCCGAGTTGAGCGGTTCGTCGATGACAGTCTCCCAAGCGAACTCACGGTAAAGGCGTGTCACAAGCTCAACGGACGGGGACAGTTTTTCTTCGGCAAGTGCGGGCACAGAAAGTGGCGCCGCCATGATGCTGAATACCATCGTTGATAGCAACATATTCTTGATCTTCATCTTTATCCCCACAAGAGTCGGATTAAAAATAGCTAGGAGACAAGCTCTCATTTGTCTTAACCTAACTGTTTATGAAGGATGCGCAAGTATAGCCTAGCAGGCGATTGTGCCACATCCTAACAGTTGTTTATACAGTCTAACAAACAAGATAACCGGCGCGCGTTAGCGCGTCCGGGTTGACTGAGATGCTAGGCCGCATGTTCATTCCAACGATTCGAGCACCTTCGAAAACTTGGGCAACTTTAGCTGCGAAGACCTGACTAGATATTCAGACTCCGTGAGGGGACCGACGACTACCTTCTGCGGTTCAGCGTCATCGGAGTCTGCGGCTCCATCAATGATGAAGTAGTTCACCTTGCTCTTGTCGCCCCCTGGGTGTTGCTTCGCCACAAGATAGCGACCGTCCCAACCGAGGGCATACACGGTAGCGTCAATTCGGCCGATGTGATTGCCGCTACCTAGCTCGCGATACACCGAAATGTTTTCCGGGGTGTCGATCCAAAGCAGCACGTAGTGACCACCCTGCCATTCAACGCCCGAGTCAAACAGGCCGCAGCCTGCCAGCACTACGCCCAGAGAAACAGTTGTCAAGAGTCGCCAAAAGTTGTTCATGCACCCTAATGGACAAGATAACCGGCGCGGCGCAGCCGCATCCGGGTTGATTGCTGGGTTAGATGCGGGGTTACGCAGTTCCACGCTGGGTCTTCCGGATAATTTCGTAAACGGTCTTGGCGTTCTCTATCCGATCAAAGCGTGACCCAAGGTACGCCTCCATGCCGGGCCACCCGGAGAAGCCGCCGAACAACGAAGCGAATGGCGACCCTCCGCCGAAGGAAATGGTGCCAAGGCCATTCTTCCCTTCCGATAGAGAAAGATCGGAAAGTGTTCGCAGATTGAGGGACTTTACCTTTTGGCTGAACAACCCTGAGACGATCAAAATGCGTTCGTTGGTAACGGCGTAATAAGTTCGAGCCCGTTGTTTCGCTTCGAAAAAGAAGCGGCCGATGATTAGGTAAATGCCAATGAGCACGAACGGTACGCCCCATAGGGCAAAGAATACAGGGGCGTTTGAGGAGATAACGGATGCTTCCCAGAAGATCGCGAAGCCACCCCACATCAAGCTAAAGGGAATCATGAATGCATCGGATCCCCGTAGAACGATATCTTGGGGTGGCTGACCAGACCAAAGCACGTTTTCACCAGCGGACAGTTGCGACTGAATGTCTTGAGGGATGGGGGTCATAAGCACCTAACGGATAAGATAACCGGAGCACGGTACGTGCGTCCGGGTTGATTGACGGGTTAGGACGCTATTGAACCGGCAACAAAGGGTTGAAGGTTTTTGCACGCTAAGGTGTTGATTTGTAAATTTTAAAAATTCAACCCTTCATTGCCGGGTGAGTAAGACACTGCTGCAAAAGGTCCGCTAGTTCTCCAAGGTGTCGCTCACGTACTGCGATGGATAGATGCTTCGGGAGTTCTCCACGCTCCGTGATTACGGCTAGCGCGACCAATAGCTCCTGCACTCCTTCTGTCTTCGATATAGATTCCACAGGCATTGGCCAGAACACGCCCAAAGTCCGCTCCTTCGGATAAAACAATACCTTCAATGTGGGAGTGCTGCTCTGATACAAAACGATTTGTTGAACTTGGCTGGCCCACGACTCAGGGAAAAGCGGAATGATTGCCTCTAAATATCGTCGAGAGAAACCATGCGCGACTCCGTTTTGCACTGTGACTTTCATGTTTTCTAACGGACAAGATAACCGGCGCACGGTACGTGCGTCCGGGTTGATTGTAGGGTTAGGACGCTTGGGCGAAGTGCCGGACACAAGGCCAACCGAACGCACGGCCCGCAAAGAATACCACTTCCGCCTGCCAGAGCGGGATGTGACCGCGAGGTCGAACATTGAGCGGAAGCAGCGCAAAAAAATGAAAGCAGCATGAGCATGAAATGCAGTGGTTTAATGCTTCTTAACTAAAATTAGACGACGGCTGTTTCGTGATGATCCGTCGCATAAATCACTGTACCATGAGGAAATCCCCGCTACAACAAACATCCGACCTTGTTTAGGCAAACCTAAAATTTCTCGGATGACCTCTTCTTCAGACGCTCTCGCCGATCTCCGCGCCCAGCCAGGATTGCTGGAGCGCATGTTTGATTGAATCAGCCGCGCGCATTGCGTACGACCCTTTTCGATCCGGGGGGGGGGCGATGATTTTCCTTGTCGTCATCCACGCGCAAATGGCCGTGGGTGACCGTGCGTGGGATACCTGCCCCTCACATCTTCGCAATTTCTTTTTTCAGCGCTTCGACGTTGCGCTCGTGCAGATCAAGCGACTCGCGCAACTGCGCGATTCGGGCGGCGTATTTCTGCGGATTGAGAAATTCTTCAGGCAGCGCCGGAGGCGCACCGTTGGCGTAAGCGGTACGCGCTTCGTTGAGCAGTTTGCTCTCGGCGTTCAGTTCGTCTTCGATCACTTTGCGGCGCATGGCGTCGCGCTCTTTTTGTTTTTCGGGTGAAATTTTCGGCAAGGTGCTGCGCGCGATCCCCGACACCGTGCCCTTTTTTTCCGGCGGCGGTTCGGCGGTGGCGAAACATTGGTGCTTCGTCCAGCCGTTTCCCGGCGAAACATTGGTGTACAACATTTGACCGCTTTTGTTTTCGTAAACGCAAATCTCGGCGACGGCAAAACCCGCGTAGAGCAGCGCGCTGCCCAGCAGAAAACCGCCGCTCACGAAAACGCCGAAGCGCCGAACAACACTTCGGGCGCTTCGGTAAACGGTCGGCTTCGGAGGAAGCGTGAAAACTTCGTTCATTCCTTACAGGCTGTAATACAAATCGTACTCGATCGGATGCACTGCCATCTGCATGCGCGTGACTTCTTCCTCTTTTAGCGCGATGAAGCCGTCGATCAAATCGTTCGAGAACACGCCGCCGCGCGTCAGGAATTCGCGGTCGCGGCGCAGATAATCGAGCGCTTGTTCGAGGCTCGAACACACGGTCGGAATCTTGGCGCTTTCTTCCGGCGGCAGATCGTAGAGGTTTTTGTCCGCCGGATCGCCCGGATGAATTTTGTTCTGGACGCCGTCAAGCCCCGCCATCATCAACGCTGAAAACGCCAGATAAGGATTGGCGGTCGGGTCGGGGAAACGCGCTTCGATGCGGCGCCCTTTCGGGTTGGCGACATAGGGAATGCGGATCGACGCCGAGCGGTTGCGCGACGAATACGCCAACTTCACCGGCGCTTCAAAACCGGGCACCAGCCGACGGTACGAATTGATGCCGGGGTTGGTGATCGCGTTCAACGCCCGCGCGTGCTTGATGATGCCGCCGATGTAATACAGCGCTGTTTCCGACAGACCGGCGTAACCGTCGCCGGAAAACAGATTCTTGCCGTCCTTCCACAACGATTGATGAACGTGCATGCCCGAGCCGTTGTCGCCGACAATCGGTTTGGGCATGAAGGTGGCCGTCTTGCCGTAACGGTGCGCGACGTTGTGCACGACGTACTTGAGAATTTGCAACCAGTCGGCGCGTTGCACCAGCGTCGAAAAACGGGTGCCGATTTCGCACTGGCCGGCGCAGCCGACTTCGTGATGATGAATCTCGACCGGCACGCCCATTTTTTCGAGCGTCAAGCACATCTCCGAGCGCAGATCGTGCAAACTATCCACCGGCGGCACCGGAATATAACCGCCCTTGACGCGAGGCCGATGCCCGGGATTGCCGCCTTCCATTTTTTCGGACGACATCCACGGCGCTTCGTCCGAAAAAATCCGGCAGTAACTGCCCGCCATATCGATGCCCCATTCCACCGCATCGAAAATGAAAAACTCCGGCTCCGGCCCGAAATAAGCCGTGTCGGCAATCCCTGTCGATTTGAGATACGCCTCGGCGCGGCGCGCCAGCGAGCGCGGATCGCGCGAGTAACCCTTGCCGTCGGTCGGATCGACCACATCGCAAGTGAGATTCAGCGTCGTCTCCTCCATGAACGGATCGAGCACGGCGGTGTTGGGGTCGGGCAGCAGCAACATATCGGAAGCCTGAATGCCCTTCCATCCGGAAAACGACGAACCGTCAAACGGATGACCCTGCTCGAAACTGTCCTCATCGACCAGCCGCGCGGGCACCGTGATGTGATGCTCCTTTCCCGGCGTGTCAGTGAGCCGGAAATCGACAAAGCGCACCTCGTTTTCCCGGATCAACGAAAGAACTTCAGCGACAGTAGGCATGTTAGGCTCCTGAAACACAACGCGCCCAAGCGGCGCAACATCCCGCAAACCCGCGCTCCTTGTGCGCGGCATTTACGGGCTTCAAAAACGGGCGCGCCACGACTTTCACCCCGAAAAGTTGTTGAAAAAAATGACAAACAACAACCCCCCGAGCAAAACGGCGCGCGGAATTTGAAATGATAACCCGTTTTGCTTTGGGACGGCAGTTGGGCGAGGAATGACAACGAAACGCCAAAGGCAGACGCAGACGGGCGGCGCATCTCCCCTCGCCCCTTGTGGGAGAGGGGTTGGGGGAGAGGGGTATCAACGTAGAGGCGTTTCAAACTCGCCCTGCAAGCGAAGGGTTTTCGCCGTCATCTGGTAATAAACGAAAGGTCAGGTGACGGCAAAAATCCAGTACACTACGCGAATGTAATGACGGCGCCGATGGGCGGCATCACCCCGTCGGGGTTCGTGCCCCCAACTGCAGGACTTGATGAAATGAAAAACCTTCTTCCGTTCTTTATCGTTTTCCTGCTGGCGTCGTGCGTGCCCGCTGCCAATCAACAAAGAGCGGCGGCAGTGGAAGAATCGTCGCGCACCCAAAGCATGACCACCGACGAGCGCGCCCTTCTGGAAGAAGCATTCAAAGAACATTTAGCCAAGTACATCGACTGTGCGAACGATGAGAGGTTCGATCCCCAAGTGGCCGATGCGCTGAAGGCCTACACCGATAAGGACGCCAAAAAATTCCTGAGCCTCATCAAAAATATCGAATGCCTGAATTCCAGCCCGTTCTTTTCTGTTAAAGGGGGCGCTGCGATCGTCAGAGACAATTTTTATTTAGTTCTCAGCAGCGATAACAACACCACTTACGACGGCGAGACTCGCAAAGAATGGCAAGGTCAGCCTTCGAGAAAAGCCGAAGTTGTCGCGGTGGATCTGGTCAAGAGAACAGTATCGAATGATGTTCCGGCGGATTACAAACAACAGAAGCTGGTGCTTCTTTTCTTTTGCCGCGAGCGTGTCTATGTGCTCGACTACGGCGATAAAGTATTCGGGTATTACACCAATCATGTCCGACAAGAAATACCGCAGAAGTGGCCGGACGAGGAATGATGATTGAACAGAAGAACTTGCGGCAGATGACGGTTTGCGCTCATCTCTGCTCTACGTCTGCTGAAACAGTTTGATTTGCAGACTCCAAAATAAACTTTCGTAAAATATATAAAATCAGGGCAACCATATGGCGAAAGAAGTTTTAAAAGAAGTCGCAACGGACAGTGGCGAAACAGAGTTTCAGTTGCGTCTGAAAAGAGTTGAAGGCGTGGGGCTGGCGACCACTAGAACGGGTCAGCATTACTTCATGTTGGATAGCGCTGATTACTGGTACGACGTTATTCAGGAGAGTTATCCGCGAACGAAAAAATGTTCCTGCAAGAGCGAATGGTTTACTTTACAAATCAGGTATTATTATCGGGAACACTGTGATGATGTTGAATATATTGAGGTGCTGTCAACTTGCGCCAACTGTGCGAAAACATCTATCGCTTTGGGCGTGGAGATACACTACTCTCCAACGGATGGTTTGGTTAATCGCCCATTGGTGTTTTGCAAAAATCCCCAAATCAAGTACAAAGCCAAGCAGCTCAATGGCCTTTGGACAGATGCTGAATTTCTAAACACGGTACAGCATTGCTTTCAACTTGGATTTTTTGTTTACTGCTGGTATTTTGTCAAGCAAGAAAACAAGCGATTCTTCAAAAGCGTTTCAATCGAAGAATTGGCGGATATGGGTAACTTTCTCCGTCTCTATTTATCACAGAAAGAGTTGACGGTTTCTGATGTTGCCCAAGCAACAGACGAATTAGGGGTTTACCTGAAAGAAGATTTATGGAGGACGGGAGAACTCATTGAATTAACCTCTTATAATATAAATGGCAACGAAATGTACTTTGTGCGATATGCCACTCAATTTATCGACAAGGCGGGCGAAGTACAGGACAAGTCAGAATCGTTTCGTGCAAAAACAATTCAATTTGAGCAGTATCTCAAGGAACACTTTATCAACAAACGCCATAAAAACTGCTTTGACGGCGAATGGGGTTACGCTCAATTCTTGAAAGACCGCAAATAAATCCATCTCATTTGGGCGAGGCATAACCCAGCGAGCCGATGCCGCCATTCCCCGCCTTTGCCGCGCCATTCCTCTATCGTTATTCCCGTCCCCGCCTGCGCGGGAGCAGCTCGCCGCAATGACATATGCACCTAACCCCCGATCACGGTACAATAGCGCCATCTTGTTGGGATGTTTCGATGTTTTTCAAAAAAAAATCCGATGATTCGCGGCGGCAACGCAAGGCTGCCGCCCGGCCGACGCGCCTGGGGACAACCTCGCCGCGCTTGGCTCGCCTGATCGGCGAGGCCTGGTGGTTCCTGTTGCTCGCCGCTGTTCTGTACGGTGTTGTGATCTTCGCCACTTACCACCGCAGCGATCCGGGCTGGTCGTTTTCCGGCACCGGCGAAATGGTGCGCAACAAAGGCGGCGTGGTCGGCGCCTGGCTCGCCGATCTGTGTTTTTACCTGCTGGGCAGCGCAGCTTGGTGGCTGGTCGTTGCCGGGGTGATCGCGCTGGTCGTGATGTTCTGGCGGTTGCGCGCGCAGGACGCCAAGCGGGATTATTCATTCGGCGTCGCGGTGATCGGTTTCGTGCTCTTGATCGTGTCGAGCGCCGCGCTCGAAGCCACGCATCCCTGGCTGGCGTTGATGCGCGATCTGCGCACGCCCGGCGGTGTGATCGGCGAAGTCGTCGGCTTTCATGTGCAAGCGTTGCTGGGCGTCACCGGTTCGCGGTTTTTACTGGTGGTGCTGTGGGCAATCGGGCTGTCGCTCTTCTCCGGTATCTCCTGGCTTTCGATGTTTGAAAAACTCGGCGGTTGGGTGCTGGATTCGTTCAGCAATTTGCGCAAGACCATCGAAGCGCGACAGGATCGCAAGATCGGTCGGCAAGTGATGGCCGAACGCGAGCAAGTCATCGAACAGGTTCGCAACGAAGACGAGCCGCGCGAGCCGGTGCTGGTGGTGCCGCAAGTCACGACTATCCCGCAATCGCCGCGCATCGAGAAGGAGAAGCAACGGCAGTTGTTTGAGGATTTACCGGCGACGACGCTGCCGCCGCTGTCGCTGCTCGATGCCGCCACGCACAAAACCGAAGCGGTCAGCGCCGAGACGCTCGAATTCACGTCGCGCCTGATCGAGCGCAAACTCGCCGACTTCGGCATTTCGGCGAAAGTTCTCGCCGCGTATCCGGGGCCGGTCATCACCCGCTATGAAATCGAACCGGCGGTAGGCGTCAAAGGCAGTCAGATTGTCAACCTCGTCAAGGATTTGGCGCGGGCATTGTCGGTCGTCTCCATTCGAGTCGTCGAAACGATTCCGGGCAAATCGTGCATGGCGCTCGAATTGCCGAATCCGAAACGGCAAGTGGTGCGCCTGATCGAAGTGCTCTCGTCGAAGAGCTACAACGAAGCCGCCAGCCATTTGACGCTCGGTCTCGGCAAAGACATCGCGGGCAATCCCGTCGTCGCCGATCTCGCCAAGATGCCGCATGTGCTGGTGGCGGGGACAACCGGCTCGGGCAAATCGGTGGCGCTCAACGCGATGATTTTGTCGCTGCTGTACAAAACCGAACCGCGCGATGTTCGCTTGTTGTTGATCGACCCCAAGATGCTGGAGCTGTCGATTTACGAAGGCATTCCGCACTTGCTGGCGCCGGTGGTAACCGACATGCGGCTGGCGCCGACCGCGCTCAACTGGTGCGTCGGCGAAATGGAACGGCGCTACAAACTGATGTCGCATCTGACCGTGCGTAACCTCGCCAGTTACAACGCCAAAGTGGTTGAAGCCAAGAGGAGCGGATCGCCGCTGACCAATCCGTCGTCGCTGACGCCGGAGCAGCCCGAGCCGCTCGAAGAAATGCCGCAAATCGTTGTCGTTGTCGATGAACTAGCTGACTTGATGATGGTCACCGGCAAGAAGATCGAAGAATTGATCGCGCGCATCGCGCAGAAAGCGCGCGCCGCCGGAATTCATTTAATTCTGGCAACGCAGCGTCCCAGCGTTGACGTAATCACCGGCTTGATCAAAGCCAACATTCCGACCCGCATCGCGTTTCAAGTGGCGAGTAAAGTCGATTCGCGCACCATTCTCGATCAAATGGGCGCGGAAGCGCTGCTCGGTCAGGGCGACATGCTGTTCCTGCCGCCCGGTTCCGGTTATCCGCAGCGCGTGCACGGCGCGTTCGTTTCCGACGAAGAAGTGCATCACGTCGTCGAATACCTCAAGCGACAAGGCCCGCCCAACTACATCGAGAGCGTTTTGCTCGAGGCCGAACCCGAATTGAACGATGGCGGCAACGGTTTCGGCGGCAACGATGCCGAAGCCGATCCGATGTACGATCAAGCCGTCGCACTGGTGCTGAAAACGCGGCGGCCGTCGATTTCGTGGATTCAGCGCAACTTCGGCATCGGTTACAACCGCGCGGCGCGAATGATCGAACAAATGGAGCGCGTCGGTATCGTTTCCGCGATGCAAAGCAACGGCAACCGCGAAGTGCTGGTTCCCGCCACACCGGAAGAAGAACGTTGATCTTTTCCCCATGAAAAAAACACTTTCGCTATTTTTGTTGCCGCTGTTTCTCACCGCGACCACGTTCGCCGCTCACTCGGCGCCCCCGACGGCGCTCGACGATTTGCACGATTTCGTGCGCAACACCAAAACCGTGCGCGCCGAATTCACGCAAACCACCCTCGGCAAAAACAATCAGCCGGAGCAAACGGTTCAGGGCACGTTGTTGTTGTCGCGCCCGGGGAAATTTCGCTGGAGCACCGAAAAACCTTATCCGCAGTTGATCGTCAGCGACGGCGCGCGAGTCTGGTTTTTCGATCCCGATCTCAATCAAGTCATTGTGCGCACCCACGCGCAAGCGTTGGGCGGCACGCCGGCGGCGCTGCTGGCGGGCGATGAAGAAGTCGAACGCGCGTATGATCTGTCCACTTTGCCCGACGCGCAGGGAATGCTCTGGTTACAGGCGAAACCGCACGACAAAGAGACGGGTTTCACCGACATCAAACTGGGCTTTTTGAAAGGCAAACTCGCCGCGCTGGAACTCAACGATGCTTTCGGCCAGAAAATTCTGACGCAGTTTCGTTACGTCGAGTACAGCCCCGAACTCAACCCCGATTTGTTCTCCTTCACGCCGCCTGTTGGGGCGGATGTGATTGGAGAAGAAAAGAAAAATAACACCCCCCCGTTGGCCAAGGGCTTGTAGGGGTACAGCGCGCCAAGCGCTTATCTTTAAGGCAACAGGAGGTCTCTGTTGTGCTCGTTATTCGTCCAGTGAATTTGCTCGCTTCCCGAATTGCCGTACCAGTCGGGCGCCAGAATTTGAAAGCCGTCGATCACATCGACGCGATCTTGTCGTCCGATGCGTACCGGAAACGGCCCTTCCTCGGCACTCTTCCAGAAAACGTAAAGGCTTCCCTTGTCGAAGTTGCCTTTTGCCAATCGCTCGTTTTGCGTGATGTTCATTTCACCGATACGCGAGTTGGCAACGCGCGCGAATTGGCCGACGTTGATCGCCATGCCGTGATCGGCGGCGTAGAGCGCAAACGCGCCATAGCCAGGCGCAGCCGGACGCGCCGGAACAAAGCGCACGGTCTTGTATTTCTTCGCGGCTTCACTCCAGAACAGCGACACCAGCGGGTTTTTCCACGCTTCGGCTTGCTTCGTGGTGTTTTCCCAGAAGACGTTGCGCAGTTCTGTCGCGCGCGGCGACAAATCCGCGCCTTGCAAAATCACAATGCCCGCCAGCAGCGTGAGGCCGAGCCACAGCCTCGTGTTTTGCAGCAACAGCGCCGCGCTTCCCAGCAATAGCGCGTAATACGGCACCCACAGCAACCGGCCTGACGCTCGCACCATTGCCAGCGCGTTCAGAACCGATTTCGGCAGCGCCACGTCCAGTACCACTTTGTCGTTCAGCATCACATGGTTCGATACCGCGATCACGCACAACGCCAGCGCCACCAGAACCAGCGGCCAGTGTTGCAACGCATCCTTTCGCGCTGTCTTCGAGAAGATCAACAGCAGCGCCGCCAGCGCCACCAGCAACAAGCCGCCGGCGCCCAGATAAGCGAACCCTTCAAAACCCGACTCCGGCGTCGTCGGCAGCGGCGGCAGAAAACGCGCGCCCCAACCCGGATTCCAGAAGGCGTTGAGGTTGGCGGCGTAAACCCCGTAATACTGAGCGCCGCCCGAGAACGAACCGGTCGGCAAGGTGAAATAACCGGCCAGCCACATCACCGCCAGCAGGGTCAGCGCCACCGCTACGATCTCGGTCAGCGCGTCGCGCGCTTCCGCCCAGCGGTACCGCTTCAACACGCTCGCCGCCCACACCGCCAACACCAGATACAACAAATACGCATGTACCAGCGAGGCCACGCCGACCAGCACACACCAGGCGAGCGGCGCTCGCAGGGGTGGCCGCAGATAAAATAGTAGCGCCGCCAGAATCAGCCAGTGCCCGACCAGCGCGTAGTGACCGATCACCCGCAACGTCATCACCGTACTCGCGGTCAGCAACAGCGTCAGCAACAGTTGCGCCGACCAGCGCGTCGTGACGCAACGCGCCAGCAGCCAGGCGAACGCGCCTTGCAGAATGAAACAGGCCAGTACCCAGATGCCGAAATACTGAAATTTTTGCGGCAGCCAGGCGGCGAACGATTTGAACAGCAGCGCGAGCAGCGGAATGGAGTCGGTGAACACGATCGAGCTGCCCATTTCCAAGCCGTAATGGCTGGCGCCCGGCGGCAACAACCACGGCTCGCTGCGAAAGAAATGCCAACCCAGAAACGCCTGCATCGGGTCGCTGAACATCAGCCATTGAAAGTTCGTCGGGTGAATCATCAGCGGCGGCAGCAACAGGATGAACAGCGCCGCGCCCATCACGCCGCCGACGATCAGCGCCACGACGATATCGCGCCCCCGCCAGTCGGGAACCGTGTCGATATCGAGCGCGCTCGAAGAAAAAGATGCGTACATGAACCTTCCGGCCTTTATCCAGACGGTAACATAACATATCGGCTCGCCCTACGGCTACGCCGGAGGAATGGATATTGCGCCTTGCCCGCTCTTGTTACACAGGGCGCGACTTGTTCAGCGCAGTCGCGAGATTCAGGTAAAATACCCGCGTTACCTTCAAGAGGGATTGCTATGCTGACCGGATGCTTGGTGCCGATCGTGACACCGATGACGCCTGAGGGCGCGCTGGACTTCGCGGCGCTGAGAAAACTCATCGACTGGTACATCGCCAACGGCGTGGCGGGAATCGGTATCGTCTGTACCACCGGTGAATCGCCGACTATCGATTTCGAAGAGCATCACACGCTGATCAAGGCGACGGTTGAACACGTTGCCGGTCGCGTGCATGTGATGGCGGGAACCGGCAGCAACTCGACTGCCGAGGCGCTCGAACTGACGACGTACGCCAAGAAAGTAGGCGCCGACAGTTGCTTGGTCGTCGTCCCCTACTACAACAAGCCGACGCAAGAAGGCTTGTATCGCCATTTCAGAACGATTGCCGAGCGCGTCGATCTGCCGATGATGCTGTACAACGTGCCCAGCCGTACCGTGGCCGACTTGGCTAACGAGACCGTTTTGCGCCTCGCGCAAGTGCCGGGTATCTTCGGGCTGAAGGACGCCACCGGCGACATCGGCCGCGCTACCGAGCTTTTCAAGGCGATGGGCGAAGTCGGCAAAAAAGATTTCGCGTTTTTCAGCGGCGACGACATCACCAGTCTGGCTTATCTGTTGCTGGGCGGAAACGGTGTGATGTCGGTCACCTCCTGCGTGGCGCCCCAGCAGATCGTGGCGATGTGTCGCGCTGCGGCGGGCGGCGACATTGCGCAGGCGCGCGCCGTCAACAACACGCTGTTGCCGCTGCATCGCAAGCTGTTTGTCGAAGGAAACCCGGTGCCGGTCAAATGGGCAATGGCGCAGATGGGCTTGATCTCCGGCGGGCTGCGTTTGCCGCTGGCGCCGTTATCCGAACCGTTTCACGAATCGCTGCGGCAGGCTTTGCGCGCAGCGGGTTGTCTTGCTTGATTCTTTTTCACAAAGGTTGATGGAATGATCCGTAGTTTTGAAATGCGCGCTGCCCTTGCTGTTGCGGTCGTGCTGTGGGCGTTGACCGGTTGCAGCACCATGCAGGACATGACGTCCGGCAAACGAATTGATTACAAATCGGCGAAGTCAACGCCGCCGCTGGAAATTCCGCCGGACCTTTCCGCGCCGCAGTACGATGACCGTTACGTCGTTGCTTCGGCGTCGGATCTTGCCAACCGCAACACGCGCGCCGACGCACGCGAAAAAACGGTGCTGCCGGGCAACCCGTATGCTCATCTCGAACGCGCCGGCAGCCAGCGCTGGCTGGTGGTCAAAGCGACACCGGTCGCTGCGTGGGAAACCCTGCGGCAATTCTGGATCGACACCGGCTTCGTTCTCGCCGAAGAAAAACCGATGATCGGCATCATGGAAACCGACTGGGCGGAAAATCGCGCCGATATTCCCGGCAGCTTCTTGCGCGACACCGTCGGCAAGTATCTCGACTTTTTCTACTCGACGAACAAGCGCGACAAGTTCCGCTCTCGCATCGAAGAAGGCAAAGAGCCGGGCACCGTCGAAATTTATTTGTCGCATCGCGGCATGGAAGAAGTGCCGACCACCAAGATCGACAGCGTCACCCCAGCCGCGTTCGCGTGGGCGGTGTTGCCGCCCAATCCCGAACTGGAAGCGGAAATGCTGATGCGCATTCTGGTGCGCTTCGGCGCGACCGAAGAACAAGCCAAAACCGCCGTCGCGCAAAACACCGACGACAAACCGCGCGCCGATCTGGCCAAAGAAAACGACAGCGTGAAGTTGATGCTGGTCGATGACTTCGACCGCGCCTGGCGTCGTGTTGGCTTGGCGCTGGATCGCACCGGCTTCACCGTTACCGACCGCGATCGCTCGCAAGGCGTTTACTACGTGCGCTACGCCGACCCCGACGTCGATGTCAAAAAAGCCGGTTCCGGCGGGTTCTTGGACAAGCTCGCGTTCTGGCGCAAAGATGAAGTGCTGCCGAAAAACTATCAAGTACATGTGGTTGCCAGCGGCGAGCAAAGCGCCGTCACCATTGCGAGTGAAGCGGGCACGGCGGTTCAGTCGAGCGACGCCGAACAAATCCTGACGGTTTTGAAGGAGCAGTTGAAATAGTTGCGGCTTCTAACGCCTTTGATTTGCGGGAGCCGACACGATGCGTTTCGCTTCGCTAGGTTCCGGCAGCAAAGGCAACGCCCTGCTCGTCGAAGCGGGGAACACCTGCGTGATGATCGACTGCGGCTTCGGCTTGTACGATACCGTGCGGCGGCTGCAACGCCTCGCGGTCGAGCCCGAGTGCCTTGCCGCCGTTTTCATTACCCACGAACACACCGATCACGTTCGCGGCGTGGCGACCTTCGCCGCGAAATTCCGGATTCCGGTGTGGATGAGCTACGGTACCCAGACCGCGCTGAACGACAAACTCGAAAAACTCGACACGCTGCACACCTTCGACAGCCACGCGACCATCAACCTCGGCGATCTGCAAGTGCAAGCGCTGCCGGTGCCGCACGACGCGCGCGAGCCGGTGCAATTCATCGTCAGCGACGGCGCCCATCGGTTGGTCACGCTCACCGACATCGGCGCGTCAACGACCCACATCGAAGCGCAAATCAGCGGCTGCGATGCGCTGGTGCTCGAATGCAACCACGACCTCGACTTGTTGCTCAACGGCCCCTATCCGTATTCGCTCAAACAACGCATCAGCGGCCGCCTCGGCCATCTGCACAACGAAGCGGCGGCGGCGTTGCTGGCGGCGATTGACGGTTCATCGCTGCAACACGTTATCGCGGCGCACTTGTCGCAACAGAACAACCACCCCGACAAAGCGCGCGCCGCGCTGGCGCAAGTGCTGAATTGCACGCCCGACTGGATCGGCATCGCCGATCAGGACGAAGGATTCGGCTGGCGCGATTTGTGAGGCGGGCACAATGAGCGGCTCTTTGTGTTATCCGGTGCGAGGTGAAAACACTTTCCCATCCTGACCGCTAACGAGATAGTTGCTTTGAGAACGTTGTTCAGGCGGACAATGAAAGGACTTGCCGTGATGATCAAGGAAACTTGGCCGTGAGAAACAAAGACCTCGAAATCAAAAACGAAATAGAAGCCATGCTGCAAGGCGACGCGGCGGGTGCGGCGTTGAAAGCGTATTTTGAAGCCGTGCCCGAGAGCCAGAGAAGAAGGGCGATCCATTTATTGGCGTCGGTTTATCCGGGCAAGCGCACTCTTTCGGACGATGATTTCGTGTTTGTGCATTACATGCTGTCCAATGATGCGTTGTTTGAGTGCCAGAGTTTCGCTGATTTCATCCGCTCGCTGAGCCTGGTTGATTTCACCGAACGCCAAAAGGGCTTGGTGATCGACCGGATCAAAGCGCACTTTGAAAAATGGTGCGAGACGTGCACTTTCGAGTTGGACGGACTGTTGATCAAAGTATTCAAGCGTGCCGATTTGTTTGACTTCCTGGAAACGGTGTTGCGCAACAACAATCCTGCGGTGCTTCATCGCATCGCTGACCTGCTTCGCTATGAAGATTTCTCGAACGCTGATATTTCGGCGGACGCTTTGGAAAATCTGAAAAAGCGCGTACTGCGGTAATCCGCCACCTTTATCCGGTTGACGAAAAAAGGGGGGTCAATGGGCGTGTTATTGGGTCATGTCCTGCATCGATGCCCGCCAAATCACGCCCGAAGTTTTGGGCTTGCCAGCGCTGATTGGCGGGCTCAAGGGGCGCGCATCACGATGACCGAATTCATTCGACTGACCGGCCGACGCCGCAACACGTTGAAATCTACATCGCTTCCAGCGTGGTATGCGCCAGCGACAACCATTTGAGGCCGGCATCGCGGAAGTTGATTTGAACGCGCGTATCGTTACCGCCGCCTTCGGCATCGACGATCATGCCTTGACCGAATTTGGCGTGACGTACGCTTTGACCGATTCTGAAATTGCCGGCGCGGGTATGGATGGACGGCATTGGTTTGGGTGGCGTCACGCGCGGCACGGTGCTGCTCGCATTTATGTTTCTACTGCGCGCTGTCGTTGATGTTGCACTTGTGTGCGAACGATGGCGCGCGCCAGCAGACGAAGCGGCCTCGTCGTCATCGTAAAAAGTTTGGCGATACGCCGGTTTGTTCCGCGATGATGAATCATGCGATGGCGACGGTGACAACCATTGCAACAGTTCACTCGGTAATTCGGCGAGGAAGCGCGACGGCAAGTTGTAGCGGGTCTGCCCGTGCAAGCGTCGCGTTTGCGCGTAAGTCAGATACAAGCGACGGCGCGCGCGCGTGATTGCCACATACATCAAGCGCCGTTCTTCTTCGAGGCCGTGAGTTTCCTGCAAACTGTTTTCGTGCGGGAACAAGCCTTCTTCAAGGCCGGTGATGAAAACAGTGTGAAACTCCAAACCTTTGGCGGCGTGCATGGTCATCAGTTGCATCGCCGGTCGCCCATCGTCGGCTTGCGTGTCGCCCGCTTCCAGCGCAGCGTGGGTGAGGAAGGCAGTCAACATGGCGGTGTTGCCGTTGCTGTCTTCGACCGGAGTTTCGTCACTCTCGCTGGACGGGTGTTCGATGTCGCGCTCTTCGAGAAAAAGGCGCGCGGCGGCGACCAGTTCGGCGAGGTTTTGCAAACGCTCTTCGCCTTCACGCTCTTGCCGATAATGCGCGTTGAGGCCGGAGGTTTCGAGCATTTGTTCGATCATTTCCGGCAACGGCAGCGGCGCCGATTCCTGGCGACATCGCTCGATGAGTTGAACGAAGGCAACGATGTGCGCACCCGATTTGCTGCTGACGGCGCCCGAGCACGCGGCTTGCCACAGCGAGACGCCTTGCTCGCGAGCACTCGCCTGCAACTGTTCCAGCGTACGCGCGCCGATGCCGCGCGGCGGAAAATTGATGATTCGCAGCAACGCGCCGTCGTCGTCGGGCGAAGCCATCAAGCGCAGGTACGCCAGCGCGTGTTTGATTTCGGCGCGCTCAAAAAAGCGCAACCCGCCGTAAACGCGATAAGGCAAACCGGCGGAAAACAAGGCGTGTTCAAGCACGCGCGATTGCGCGTTCGAGCGGTACAGCACGGCGATGTCGGAAAGCGGCACGCCTTGTTCGGCTTGCTCTTTGGCGGTGTCGGTGACGAATTGCGCTTCTTCAAAATCGTTTTCGGCGGCAAACACCGACAGCGGTTCGCCGTGCGGCGCTTCCGTCCACAAATTTTTGCCCATACGCGCCTGATTGTGGCGAATCAGCGCGTTGGCGGCGTCGAGAATGTGGCCGTGCGAGCGGTAATTTTGTTCCAGCTTGACGATGCGCACCGGTTTATCGGGGCGCGCAAAATCGTGCTCGAAGCGTTGCATGTTGCCGACGTTGGCGCCGCGAAAAGCGTAGATCGACTGATCGTCGTCGCCAACGGCGAACACCGACGCTTCCGGCCCGGTCAACAATTGCAGCCAGCAGTATTGCAACACGTTGGTGTCTTGAAACTCATCGACGAATAAGTGTGTGAAGCGTTGCCGATAATGGTCGCGCAACGGCGGTCGCGTCTCCAGCAATTCGTAGCTGCGCAACAGCAGTTCGCCAAAATCGACGACACCTTCGCGTTGGCACTGCGCTTCGTAGAGCGCGTAATGCTCGACCATTCGGCGGGCGTGATCGTGCGTTGCTTCGACGGCGTTGGGGCGCAAGCCTTCTTCCTTGGCGTTCTGAATGAACCATTGCAACGCTTTGGGCGGGAAGCGCTCGTCGTCGATCTGATGCGCGCGGTAAAGCCGCTTGATCGACGACAGTTGATCGGCGGTGTCCATGATTTGAAACAACGCGGGAAGATTGGCGTCACGGTGGTGGGCGCGCAACATCCGGTTACACAGGCCGTGGAAGGTGCCAATCCACATGCCGCGCGTTTGAAGCGGCGTCAACACCGACAAGCGCGCCAGCATTTCGCGCGCTGCCTTGTTGGTGAAGGTCACCGCGAGAATCGAGCGCGGCAACGCTTGGCCGTTGGCCAGCAGCCAGGCAATCCGGGAGGTCAGCACCCGCGTTTTGCCGCTGCCGGCGCCGGCGAGGATGAGCGCCGAGCCTTGCGGCAGCGTCACGGCGGCGCGTTGTTCGGGGTTCAGGGAGTCGAGAATCGTGTTCGGTGCGGTGTTCATTTCGAGATTATCCCGGAAACGGGCGGCTGGCGCATCCGGTTTTGCCGGGGATGTGCAGACTTATTCCGTTCGCCCTGAGCCCGTCGAAGGGCAAGCAGCGCATTCTTGAGGGCTTTGACAGGCTCAGCCCGAACGGTTGAGATGTTGCCAAGACAACAAAAGCCCGACAAAGCGCCACCGCTTTTACCCGAACATGCCAATCTTGAGAAAACACGAAGATATAATCTTTCCGTAATTCACCACAGCCTGCCTGGATGCCATGAGCACTCTTGAACTCACCTCGCCGACCGCCTTGCGCACTTTCGTGCAGGGAATTCGCGCGGCCGCGCCGTACATCTATGCGTTTCGCGAAAACACTTTTGTTATCGCGCTGGGCGGCGAAGTCGTGGCCGACGATGCCTTTCTCGGCATCGTTCATGATTTGAATCTTTTGCACAGCCTGGGCGTGCGCCTCATCGTGGTGCACGGCATGAGGCCGCAGATCGACGAGATTCTGAAGCAGCAAAACATCGAAGCGCGTTTTTCCGAGGGGGTGCGCGTCACCGACGCCGACACGATGGACTGCGTGCTGGAAGCGGCGGGACAAGTGCGCAGCCGCATCGAAGCGTTGCTGTCGTTGGGGTTGGCCAATTCGCCGATGGCGGGGGCGCGCAATCGCGTGTCGAGCGGTAACTATCTGACGGCAAAACCGATGGGCGTGATCGACGGCGTCGATATGCAACTGACCGGCGAAGTGCGGCGCATCGACCGCGAAGCGATACAGCAACGCCTCGACGACGGCGATATCGTGCTGATTTCGCCGCTCGGTTATTCGCCGACCGGCGAGATTTTCAACCTGTCGCTCGAAGAAGTCGCCGCCAAAGTGGCCGTGTTGCTGGAGGCGATGAAACTGATTTTCCTCTCGGAAGACGACGGAATTCGCAAAGGCCGCAAGATGCTCGACAGCATCTCGATGGACGACGCCGTCAAGCTGATGAAGAAGCCGAACAAACTGTCGCCGCAGCAACGGGTGTATTTGCCGCGAGCGATGTACGCTTGTCGCGGCGGCGTGCCGCGTGTCCATTTTCTGTCCAGTCGCAAAGACGGGTCCCTGCTGCTCGAACTCTTTACGCGGCAAGGCGTGGGAACGATGTTGGCACCACAACCGCTGGCGATTTTCCGCACGGCCACCATCGACGACATCGGCAGCGTGCTGGCGCTGATCGAACCGCTCGAAGCGCAAGGCATTCTGGTGCGCCGCTCACGCGAACGGTTAGAAGCCGAGATCGAGCGCTTCATCCTTGTCGAATACGATAACCTGATCATCGGTTGCGCCGCGTTGACGCCGTTCCCCGGGGAGAAAATCGGCGAAATGGCGGCGCTGGCCGTGCACCCTGAATTCCAGCGCGAAGGCTACGGCGAAACCTTACTACAGCACATCGAAGGATGGGCGCGCAAAATCGGCCTGAAAGAATTGTTCGTGCTGACGACGCGCACGGCGCACTGGTTCATCGAACGCGGCTTCCGGCCGGAGCAAGTGTCGCGCTTGCCGAAAGAAAAACGCGAGCTGTACAACTATCAGCGTCGCTCGCAAGTTTATTGGAAAAAACTGTAATCAAACATTGAGTGAGGAGGAACGATGGCGCATTGGGTGCATTGTGTGAAATTGGGGCAAGAAGCCGAAGGACTGGATTTTCCGCCGTATCCGGGAGCGTTGGGCAAGCGGATTTTTGAAAGCGTTTCCAAAGAAGCGTGGCAACAATGGATACGTCAGCAAACCATGCTGGTCAACGAACACCGGCTGAACATGGCCGATCCCGAATCGCGTCGCTGGCTGGCGCAACAAACCGAAGCGTATTTTTTCGGCGACGGCGCAGAGCAGGCGGCGGGATACACGCCGCCGGAGTGAGAAGAATCAGGTATCGGAACAGTATAGGGGCGCTTCGCGAAGCGCCCCTACGTTGATTCGCGGGGGCTTCGACAGGCTCAGCCCGAACGGTTGGGAAGGGTTCAACGTTTCACTGATATAGCGCAAGAGGAAAAATAAATTTCTCAACGCGCTTGAGTAAAAACATTACCGCGTTTGCCAGCGCCCGCCGGGCAGTGCCGCGACGCGCTCTTGCAGTTCGAGCACAACCAGTTCCGCTTGCAGCGCTTCGGCGCTGCGGCCGGTACGCGCGACTAAAGTGTCGAGATCAACGGGGTCGTGGCCGAGTGCGGCCAACAAACCGGAAGCGGTATCGGCAGTTGTTTTTTCGGCGGCACTTTCAGTGGCATTTTCGTTTTTTTGCGTGGCTTCGGCGGATGCTTTTTTCAGCGACGCTTGCCGCAGCGCAGGAAGTTCGTCGAGGATATCTTGCGCGGTTTCAACGAGTTTGGCGCCTTCGCGGATCAGTTTGTGACAGCCTTTGGAGAACGGCGAATGGATCGATCCCGGCACAGCGAAAACTTCGCGCCCTTGTTCGCCGGCTAGTCGCGCCGTGATGAGTGAGCCGGATGACAGCGATGCTTCGACGATGAGCACGCCTTGCGCCAAGCCGCTGATGATTCGATTGCGACGCGGAAAGTTTGCCGGTATCGGCGGTGTACCCGGCAGAAATTCGGAGAGGATGCCGCCTTTGGCGGCGAGCTGATGCGCGAGCGCGTGGTTGCGTGCCGGATAAACGCGGTCGGGGCCGGTGCCGATCACTGCCAAGCTGGAGCCGACGCCGGTCAAGCCGCCTTCGTGCGCGGCGGCATCGATACCCAACGCCATGCCCGAGATGATGGTCACGCCCGCTTGCGATAACGCGGCGGCGAAAGCGCGGGCGTTGTCCAATCCTTGCGGGGTGGCGTTGCGACTGCCGACGATGGCGAGCGCCGGACGCGACAACAGTTCTCGTTGGCCGACGAAGAAGAAGATCGGCGGCGCGTCGTTCAATTCGAGGAGTACCGACGGATAATCGGAGTCGTCCCAAGTGATGAGTTGATGGCCGGCTTCGGTTAACCAGGCGTGCGCAGAGGCCAGCCGTTCAGGATCGGGCGATTGCAGTCGCGCCAGCGTTGCTTTTGGCACAAAAGGCGCCAGTCCCGATGGCGACGCGGCCAGTACGGCTTCCGGTGTTTTGAATTCTCGCAGGAGCCGCGCCAGAACCGGCGCCGACAACCCCCACAAAGCCAACGCCACCCAAGCTTGCGCGCGGGTGGCGTCGTTAATGTTGTCCGTCATTCGCGTTGGCGATGCGCTTACGGATTGCGCACGAAGTCGCCGACGTTGACCGTGCTGGTCGTGTTGAGCATGATCGCGTAAGACGCATTGTCAAACGTGCGGAAAACGAAAGCCAGCGCAATGCGTTCGTCCGGCACTTTGATCATGTTCGGCTTTTTGTACCAAGTGGTTTGATCGAAGCCGCGAACGATTTGTTCGTGCGCGGTGTTCGGGCGCGGATCGGCAATCGGCGTGATTTGCCGATACACTGCCAGCACATGCCCGACTTCGATGCCTTGTTTCTCGCCCTGATCGATCACGACCACTTCACCGCGACCCATTTCGGTGGCGCCACGGAACGAGGAAACGACGAACGCTTCGACTTTGCGATCCGGCGCGTGCGGCGCGTAGTTCAGAATCACTTCGCTCGGAACCGGAATCAGGCGGTCGCCCACACTGATTTCTTCGTTGGAAGACAGGATGCGAAGCGTGCTTGCTTCATTAGGGTCGCCGCCGAACTTGTCAACTTCGGCGTAGCCGAGGAATTTGTACTCGATGCCCAGCACTTTGCCTTCGATGTCGCGGATCGGTTTGCCCGGACGGAAAAGATTCCAGCGCAAACCTTTGTCTTGCGTCACGCCGATAGCGTAAACGAAATCGTTGGTGCCTTGCAGGATACGGGAACGGTCGCGCGCTTCGATGATCTCGGCGGCGTTGGCGAGGCTGCTCGCGTCACCGATGAACGAGCGCGTCAGGAACGGTTCCAGATCGGCCGGCGGAATGCTTGGTATCTCCGTGTGTGGCAACGGCGATGAGCGCACGGTTGGCGAAATTTTTTCAATCGTCAGTTGCGGCTTGTCTTCGTTGCTGACGTTGCGCTTCAAAATGAGCACGTCGCCCACATGAAGACGCTGCGGACTTTTGATCTGGTCTTTGTTCATATCCCAGATTTCGTGCCAGCGCCAGGGTTTGTCAAGATATTTTCCGGCGATGCTCCAGAGCGTGTCACCCTTTTGCACTGTGTAACGATCCGGCGCATCACTACGAACAGTCAGTTTGTCATCATCCGTTTTTTGCGCCATGGCGCTCCAGCTCAAACAAACTGCAACGATTAGAGCAAAGGCCTTGACGGCCGTGTTAGACTTTTGTCGCATCATGAGATCCCTCTCTACGGGAAAGCGGGTGTTGATTTCTGAATAAAGTACCACAAAATAAAGACTTGTAACGCATTTTGCATGCAAAACCTGCACAGTTTTCGAGGAGTGTTGTATGGCATTGCTTCCCGTGCTCGAATACCCGAGCCCCCGGCTAAGGATTATCGCCAGTCCAGTCGCCGAAATCACACCTGAAATCCGGCAAACGATCCGCGATATGGCCGAGACCATGTACGCCGCGCCGGGCATCGGGCTGGCGGCCACACAGGTGGATTTTCACCAACAAATCATAGTGATAGACGTTTCCGAGGAGAAGGATTCGCTGATGGTGCTCATCAACCCGGAAATTCTGGAGAGCCGCGGCGAGGTCTATGGCGAGGAGGGTTGCCTGTCGGTGCCGGGTTATTACGATGAAATAAAGCGCGCTGAAGCTGTTACCGTTCGCGCCATGAACGAGGAGGGCGTTTACACGAAATTTGACGCTGAAGGCTTGCTCGCCGTATGTATTCAGCATGAAATTGACCACCTGCACGGCAAAGTTTTCGTCGATTACCTGTCGGCGCTGAAACGCTCGCGTGTCGCCGCCAAGTTGCGCAAACAGCAGCGCATGACCATGTAACCCTGAGTCGGATTCCCGCCATGCGTCTCGCTTTTGCCGGCACCCCTGAATTTTCCGCCACCGTTCTTGCCGCCTTGATCGGGAGCGGTTTCACGCCGGAGTTCGTGTTCACTCAGCCAGACCGCCCGCAGGGACGGGGCTTGAAGCTGACGGCCTCGCCGGTCAAAAAACTTGCCGTCGCCAACGAGATCACGGTGTTGCAACCGCCGACGCTGAAAACCGACGACTCGCGCGCGTTCTTGCTGACGCAACAAATCGACGTGCTGGTTGTCGCGGCTTACGGGCTGATTCTGCCGCCGGCCATTCTCGCTTGGCCGCGCTTCGGCTGTTTGAATGTGCATGCGTCGCTGCTGCCGCGCTGGCGCGGCGCGGCGCCGATCCAGCATGCGTTGCTGGCCGGTGACGCCAAAACCGGCATCACCCTGATGCAGATGGACGCCGGCCTCGATACCGGCGCGATGATTGCCGCGCGGGAAGTGCCGATCAAACCCGACGACACCTCCGGCAGTCTGCACGAAACCCTTGCCGCCGTCGGCGCGGCAATGACCATCGACGCGCTGCGTCATCTGAAAAAAACAGGCGCGCTGTTGGCCAGCGTTCCGCAAGATGACGCGCTTGCCACCTACGCCGCTAAAATCGACAAAGCGCAACTGTGTATCGACTGGTCGCAAGACGCCGCCGTGATCGAGCGCGCTGTCCGCGCCTTTGCCCCCGCGCCGGGCGCTTACACGTTGCTGAACGCCGCGCCGCTCAAAATCTGGCAAGCAACGCTTTTGTCGGATGTCCCCGATGCCGTACCCGGCACCGTGTTGGCAGCACGCCCACAGGGGATCGACATCGCTTGTCGAAACAGCGCGCTCAGAATTCTTGAATTGCAGCCCGCCGGCGGTAAGCGTCAAACCGTAGCAGCGTTTCTGTCGGGGCGAACCTTGCAAGCCGGAAGCCGCATGGAATAACAAATAACATACCTTGATAACACAAGAACACTCCATGACGCTCGACATGAAAACCACCCCAAATCATTTGCAAAATACAAAAGTTTTGCTTCATGCCCGTTGACATTATTTATCATCTCATTGACAATATTTGGATTGTTCCTATTTTAAAATCGTAAAAAGCGATTATGCGACTCAATACCTTCACCGACTACTCACTGCGTACTCTGATTTATCTCGCTCTCAAAGATGCGACCCTTGTGACCCGCCGCGAAATTGCCGACGCCCACGACATCTCCAACAACCACCTGATGAAAGTCGTCAACTTTCTGTCACGCAACGGCTATATCGAAACCATGCGCGGCAAAGGCGGCGGCATGCGCTTGGCGCGTCCTCCCGAAAAAATCAACATCGGCAAACTGATTCACGATTGCGAATCCGACATTCCCCTCGTGGCCTGTTTCAAGTGTGACCGCGACATCACCGACGATTGCCGACTGACCGGCGTCTGCGCGCTCAAGAGTTTTTTGGGTGAAGCACATCAAGCGATGTACAAATCGCTGGAGAACTACACCCTCGCCGACGCGCTCGTTAAAAAGACCGCGATGCGGCGGCGCTTGGGATTGAAGGCAAGCTGATCGCTGATCGTCTTTGGCAGGATGGGTAGAACGACAGCGAAACCCATCAACGCCGACCTCTCGCTGTTGCGAGAGATGACGATAAACGCAAGACAGTAGGGGGGCGGGTTTTAAACCCGCCCCTATGTTCTCATGGAAGCGTTTCGTCGGAGCACAGCGCGCCGTGCCTCGACATCATGAATCTCCCTTCTTGAACCGATACAACGCCAATTGCCCGAATACGTTCGGCAGAAACGTTACCGGTTCATCGTCGGCCAACACTTGCCGCGCCAGAATGCGATAACCGCGTTTGGTCAAAAAATAGTCAAAGTCCTGAACAGTACACAAATGAATGTTCGGCGTGTTGTACCACTGATACGGTAACGATTCGGACACCGGCATCCGCCCACGCAAAATTTGCCAGCGGTGTGACCAATGCCCGAAGTTCGGGAAGGTGACGATCGCTTCGCGCCCTACCCGCAACATGCTTTCGATCAACGCTTCCAGTCGGTGCATCGCTTGCAGTGTCTGCGACAAAATTACGCAGTCGAAACTGCCGTCGGAAAAATCGGCCAACCCGCCTTCCAAATCGCGTTGCAACACGTTAACGCGATTGGCGATGCTGGCCTTAACGCCTTCGATGGAAATTTCGATGCCGTAGCCCGTCGCTTGCCGCGACCGCCGCAGATACGCCAGCAAATTGCCGTCGCTGCAACCCAGATCGAGCACCCGCGCGCCAGGCATCACCCAATCCGCAATCAACGAAAAGTCGCTGCGCACTTTTGTCGTCGTCGCGTTCTTGAAATCATTGCTCATGATGTCGCCTCCCGCTCGCTGAGATCGGCGGCGATGCGATCATAGTACGTTCGCACCGTCGCGTGGTATTGCACATCGTCGTGCAGAAAAGCGTCGTGTCCATTCGGCGCGTCGATTTCGGCGTAAGAAACATCGCGCCGGTTGTCGATCAACGCGCGCACGATTTCGCGCGAACGCTCGGAGGGAAAACGCCAGTCGGTCGTGAACGAGATTACGAGAAACGCGCAACGCGCATCTTCCATCGCCTTCGTCAAATCGCCGTTGTGCGCCGCCGCCGGATCGAAATAGTCGAGCGCCTTGGTGATTCGCAAATACGTGTTGGCGTCGAAATAACCGGCGAACTTTTCACCCTGATGGCGCAGATACGATTCGATCTGAAACTCGGGCGCGAACGAAAATTTCAAACCTTCGCGCAACTGCCGGCCGAACTTTTCCTCCATCTGCTCGCCCGACAAATAGGTGATGTGCCCCAGCATCCGCGCCACTCGCAAACCGCGGCGCGGGCGCGTGTCGTATCGCGCGTAATGGCCGTCAAAAAAATCCGGGTCAGAGAGAATCGCCTGTCGCGCCACTTCATTGAACGCGATGTTTTCCGCCGACAACTTCGGCGCCGACGCGATCACTAACCCGTGCATCAATCGCATCGGATAGCGAATCGCCCAACACAAAGTTTGCATTCCGCCGAGCGAGCCGCCCATCACCGCCGCCCAGCGCGAAACGCCGAGATAATCAGCCAGCCGCGCCTGCGCGTCCACCCAATCCTCGACTGTCACCAGCGGAAAATCGGCGCCCCACGGTTGTCCTGTCGCCGGATTGATCGACACCGGCCCGCTTGATCCGAAACAACTGCCGAGATTGTTGACACTGACGACAAAAAAACGCGTCGTGTCGAGCGGCTTGCCGGGGCCAACCATGTTGTCCCACCAGCCGACATTGTCCGGCTCGTCTTCGTAATAACCGGCGACATGGTGCGACGCATTCAGCGCGTGACAAATCAGCACCGCATTCGAACGCTCACTATTCAGCGTGCCGTAAGTCTCGTAAGCTAACTCGAACGAATCGAGCGTGGCGCTGCACGCCAGCGGTAACGGCGTCGTGAAACGCGCGCATTGCGGCGTCACCGCGCCGACCGAATGCGCCACGCCGTCCATTCTCGTTGCTAATGGAGAAACCATTTTGCCACCTCGTCCGGTTTTGCCTTGATAGCCAACCCGTTATCCAAACATTCAACAAAAAAGCCCGACCAGCTTACGGCTGACGGGCAGTGAATGTGCCACTTTAGCCGGATTTATTACGCGCCCGCAAGCTGGTTCAAATCGGCGCCTTCATTTCTCATTATAACGCGAATTGAAAAATCGCCAAGAGAGCAAGAATCCTCCTAGGGACGGCATTCTGCGTCCCTGCGAATGGGATGGTGTACAGACTCCACATATAGGTAACACATGTGCCAAAACATGGGTAAAAGTAGATAATAGTCAGGAACAAACACCGCAATCTTCACCATGAACCCCGCCCCCGATTCCCGATGCCCATGAATCTCTCAGCACTCCTGCTCCACGGCATGGGTCGCACTCCCCTTTCAATGGTGTGGCTGGCGCGACGATTGCGCACAGCAAACATTGATGCGCGCTGCTTCGGCTATTCCGTCACCTTCGAGCGCTTCGCAGCGTGTCAAGCGCGATTACGCGCGCGAATCGCTGCGATGAAAACGCCGTATGTGCTCATCGGCCATTCGCTGGGAACCGTATTGATACGCAGCGTGCTGCCCGAATTGACTGCGCCGCCGCTGACTTGCTTTCTATTGACGCCGCCGACCGTTGTTTGTCGATTGGCGCGACGCTTTGCGCCGCACCTTCCCTACCGATGGCTGGCCGGTGAGATGGGGCAATTGCTGGCCGATCCGACATTCATGGCCGCGTTGCCGATCCCATCGATGCCGACAACCGTTTACGTCGGCGCCCGCGGCTGGCGCGGGCGCTTCTCACCGTTTGGCGATGAAGCGAACGACGTAATTCTCAGCGTGACCGAAACCCTGCTTCCCGAAACACCGCCGAATATCCGCCGCGTCGAAATCCGCGCTGCCCACAGCTTCATCATGAATCACAAAGAAGTGGTTGGCGATATTATTAAAGAGATCAACAAATCTGATTTACCGCAAAACAGCAAAACATAAAGAATGAAAGGAGAACATGATGTCGGCTGCTGACTTCCCCAAAACACCAAAACGTTTCTATGCACACTCCGGCTCTTGTCAGGATCGCTCTGACTGGCAGCTTCTTGATAACCATTTGACCAATGTTGCCAAGCTGGCCGCGGATTTTGCCGAAAGCTTCAACGCTGCAGAGTTGGCGCATATCGCTGGGTTATTGCATGATCTGGGCAAATATACAGAAGAAGTTCAGCGTCGTATTTCCGGCGAGAGCATCCGCGCTGAACACGCGGTTCAAGGCGCGCAGCAAGCAATCGAATACTACGGAGACAAACTTGGATTATTGCTGGCTTATATCGTTGCCGGACATCATGCTGGGTTGGCAAACGGGCGAGATAGCGGAACACGTTCTTCTTTGAAAGAGCGCTTGGCGCGTATAGGCGTACCAGAATTACTACCTGCGTGGCAAGCAGAAGTACCATAAGCAATGCCCACCATCACAGGGGTTCAAGCTGACGGTTATAATCAACTACCGGCTGAATGTTGTTAGCCTGAAAGGCTGGGCCTTAATCTTCTCTCTTTACGAATGAATGCAATGATGAACTATGCTCACAGCTTGAAAAATCAGCCAGAAGAGAAGTGGCAAAGTTTAGAGGAACACGCCGCTCAGGTTGCGGCTCGCGCCGCTGGATTTGCCAATTCTTTCGCTTCCGGTGAATG
>Ga0123354_10001242_pt1 | contig 30234 bp, 27 predicted proteins | sample TergutLab28metaG_2_FD_97872 | JGI IMG/M metagenome (GOLD analysis project Ga0123354, IMG submission 97872) | Labiotermes labralis P4 segment gut microbial communities from Petit-Saut dam, French Guiana - Lab288 P4 | ecosystem: Host-associated > Arthropoda: Insects > Digestive system > Gut ... | reverse complement strand
TTACGTACTAATATAACTATGTTTTGGTTTATGGGAAATGTCACTTTAAGGCGTAATTATAATTTAGACGGTTTTTTATGCCCCATTACAACGTCATAGTTACATTTCTCGGGATTTTAGGATACTACAAACAAAGCTTAGCATATCAGTCAAAACTATATGGAATATATAGTTAAGAACTGGAGTTTACAGTTTGATTTTGAAACTCGCCCCGGATATGCTGATGCGGATAAACCTTTGCATCCCTTAACATACAACCCTCTTCTAGGATAACATCATCTGCAACCACACTTACCGAATTTATCCAAGTAGGCTTATTACCGCTTGAATTAACCACAACATGCCGCCCAATAATACTGTCCTGAATTTCCGCACTATCCCCAACTATCACACGATCCATAACCGCCGAATTAGTTATCACCGCATTTTTACCAATCCGAGTAAAATTATCAATACAACTATTAACGATACGCGCACCATCTTCGATTTGACAGTGTTGCCCAATCAACACCGCACCCTCAATCTCAATCTTTCCACGCTTAACCTGATTGATGATTTCTTCCCGACATTTTTCTGAATCAGCACGATTTCCTTGCACCCAAATCATGCTATCCTCACTTAATCTACCACCAAAATCCTTAAGCGTAGACAACCCACCCTGCAACAAACTCTTCATGGCCTCAAGATAACTCCTAGGAGTGCCCACATCATACCAATTACTCTTCAACGTATACCCATACACCGGACGACCGGTTGAGATAACATACGGAATAAAATCATAACCAAAATCCAACCTATTTTTTTCCCTGATAAGTTGCTGTACGCCTTTTTCTTTAAAGATCTGCTGTATTTCAGGTGAGAGCACATAGAGCCCAGTATTGGCAAGATTACTTGGAGCATCTTTAGGTTGCGGTTTTTCAACAAATTCTTGAATACGCCCTGACTTGTCAATATTGGCTATCCCTAAACCTTCCACATTGTCAACTTCTCGAAGAACAATAGTTAGCACCGCCTCTTTTTCTTTGTGAAACTCGATGAGATTTTTGATGTTTATATCAAAAATGTTATCACCCTGAACCGCAAACACAGGGTTAGTTATCTCATAGTAATCCATATTTATACGCGCAGAATCAGCACTGCCTAAATCCGCCACATTTGGTTGATACTTTATATGAATCGGTGGATCGATACCATACCGTGCAGAGAAACCAGTTCCCGACTCAAAATAATCATAGAGATCACGATAGTTGGTGTAACCTTTGACACCAAAAATAAAGTTACGTATGCCCTGATTTGCCAGCGACAACAATGAAAACTCTACAAGCGGCCTATTAAGCAAGCGCAGACAAGCTTTACTGGTCTCAGATGTTAATGGCCAAAGCCGTGTAGCTTTCCCGCCTACCGGAATAATAACATGCAGTTTATCTGGCGTATAATTGTCTCTGACGGAAGATTCACAATGATTGCTCAAGCACTTCACCAAGACATATCTGTAGTTGTAGGTGCAGTACTGCTTTTAATATTTGTTGCAACCCCCTATTTCTTGTTTTGTTTATTTGGGCGTCATGTTTGCTTTACGTTGGAGCTGTTTGGTTGACTACGCTTATTTCCCTATCCTGTTTCTGTTTGTACGCTTTTTTGTTAGCAGAAATGTGTTTTTGAGTCACGGTCTGGGTTATTTTTCCACGATAAATTTGCCTTAAGCGGCACAGACTTGTGCACGTTGACTACATTTTATGTATCGTATATTGTATTTAGTGCTTAATGTCCTGCGCATCTTCTATTTGCAGGCACAAGGATAATATAGATAAGCTTTGAATCATCTGAACGGATAGTGCCCAGGATGAAGAGTAGAGTCAGTAGTCTAGGTTATGTTAACCGCATACAAGAAAATGTTCTAGCGATCAAAAAGAAAGATCTCGCGGTCCTCTATGAGGATCTCAAAGCTGCTGACTGTGTGATTTGCGGCGGATCAGGACGATCTCTCTACTCGCTCAACGCTGCCATGAGCCAAAGTGCACTTGCAACTGCAGGATGGCGCAACAAAGTTGTTCTAACACCTGATGATCCTGGATTTCCCGGAAAAAGCATGTACGAAGCCGCCATGGAATTGGAACGGCGCTACAAAAAAACGCTACTTCTGATGAACTCAGGTAGCGGCTACAGTGACGACCCCTTGGTCATGGCCCAAGACCTCGCCAAATATATCGAAGACAAAAAATCAACCCGTTTCTCCATGGGTCTATTTACCTCAGCCCAAGAATCCCCCCTAGCCGATATCACCAGTAAATACGGCTCTGTTGTACAACTAAAAGGCCGAGGCAAACTCAAACCCAGCTTTGAATACTCCGAAACAGGCATGATGGGCGACATCTTTGAACTCGGCACACTTGAACTTCTCAACAGCATGGTAGAAGCGATATATCGCAACCTCGACGTTGACGAAGTCTACAAATTGTGCAACGAAGAATTCACAGAACTCGGCACCTTAATAGACAACAATGTTAACAGCGAAACCTATGTACGCCTTGTCGATTTACTTGAAAGACGCACCAACCTATTTCTAGGCGGAAAAGGCACCGCAAACGAAATCGCCAAAATGACCGGCGTCAGACTATTTCACCTAAAAAGCTTTCTAGGCGACAACGTCTATATCACCCGCGGCGTCAACACACCCCACCCAAGAGCAGGCGATTTAGAAATTCTACTTTCCTGCTCAGGCGAAACCCGCCCAGTAATCATATGGGCCGATGTACTCAAAAAATTCGCCGGAACAGTCTTTGCCATAACAAGCAATGAAGAATCCACCCTAGCCAAAAAAGCAGACCTCAAAATCATACTACCCGAAGAAGCACAAACCAACTCTCCCCGACGATTCTACACACGCGCCGCCTACGTCCTAAGCCCCCTGCCAATGAAGCTCGTAGAACGTCTCGGCGAACGAGGCCTAAACCTGCCTGAATACATCATCAGCTGGTACCACAGCGCCACCCAATAGACACAAAAAATAATTGCCAAACCAGTCGCCTGCAGTTACTGCAATAAGTGCGGCTGGTATGGATCCTGCAATTATAGGCAGAATAAGGTATACAGTATTTAATGTCAAAAACTTCTGTCTTTTTAGTATCTACTGCTTACTATGGGTACTGTTATATTGGTTCTAAGGTTTTTAGGTTACTAACCAAAATGGTTTGCCCGTCAGAAATTCAGTGAGAAAAACCGCAAAATCCGCGTTTTCCCTATAAATTTCAAGTATCTCGCCATCAACCATAACTTTGCAGTTCTGTTTTATGGCTTCTGCAACTAATTCTGCAATTCCCGCAGATTTGCCGCCATCTGCGAGTTTCTCTTGCAACAATATTGTGGCGTTGCTGTATCTGCGGGGCATCTCAACAACCCAGCGGTCATCCTCAATATAGGGACCCACATACACATTACTTTTATCCATATGCTTGGCCAGAAATCTCTCACATTCCCCTTGGCGCTCTAGTTGCGGTCCAAGATGCTTTTTCACACAGGACAACATCTGTTGCTTGAGCTCAAAAACAAACACACAAAGCGTTGATTCGTTACTCCAAACTGCGTCTCGCAGAATCTCAAAATCATGGGTTTCAAGTAATTTACGCAGAGATCGTTTGGTGCGATAGAGCTGTCCCCACAATACGTCTGGAACGGCCTCTATCCCGCCGATGACTACCCAAAGATGAGTCGTGGTTTGTGCAGCAAGGCGACACTCCACTATATCTGGATGAAATGCCTGAATGGGCGGTGGATAGAAAAAGTCTTGACTTGGCGCTTTTAGATACGCTCTTGTTGCTCCTATGAATTCATAGAGTTTTTGGGGTTGAACTGCCGAGGCAACATTTCTGTTCTTATCAACAGGATCCACAACGATTAGCGGCTCAACAAAAAGTAACTCTACCTCTTTTTTTGTACAATTAACATAAACGCCCTCGATGTCAACTATTACGCGTTTACTATAATCTGCAAATGTTCTAATGACGCCTTCAAAGGAACCATATTGCATAACCAAAAGCTCGCAGAGATACCCGCTAAAGCCGCCGACTTTGATTTCTGCACCATAAACCCCGATGCCTTGCATGAACTTTTTAAGTAGTCGTACTTCACCGGTGCGCTCTTGGCCTAAATGCGTCCGGATATAGTTGGTATGGTAGGGCGTGCGGTCCGTTGCACTTTGCCACTCACCGGGCTTGGCATCATAGCAGGGCACAATATCAATGCGGTAACCCTCCACAAAAATTTCGAGATACGGATGCTCCGCATATCGCTCAATTTGTTTGGCATCACCTGCGGCTTTTTTAGCGATGCGCAAACTGATCTCATTGAGATTTTTGCGCACAATAGCTGTAGGCAACCGCATAAAGATGTCTATGTCTTGATTTTCGCTTAACCACGTATCCTTAGCAACTGAACCCTCCACTCGGACAGTTGCATCTATACCCTCCAATCGGCAGACTTCTTGGATTTTTTGTTCAAATCTCTGGCTTAATGCGTTAACCTTTAGACGTTCTTCTGGGTTAGGTGTGATTTTCTGCAGTATCTGAGAGGTTAGCGCATCTTGGCTCATCTTGAGGCCTTAGGGGCAGTATTCTTTGAGGGTGGTATAAGCGGGGCCTTTGGGTGCGAGCTGGCTTTTTTTGAGGCGCAGACAACTGGCGCGTATGTTGCCAAACTCATAATTTTCTTGGCGCTCGGCAAAATCGACGAGGCGTTGTTTGTTAGCGCCTGAGCGGACCCGTGCGATGGTTAGATGGGGACTAAATCCGTTGGGGTCAGGTGCAAATCCTAAATCATGAATCTGGGGTTCTAGTTGCTCAAAGATGCTCTTTAGTTGGTCTGCACCATCTCGTATACCTGCCCAAACTACTCGGGGGTAGTTGATGGTGGGGAAAACTCCTAAACCTGATAGTTGAATGTTAAAGGGTGTAAATTTGACGTTTTGCATGGCGGCATATATTTTGTCTACCATGTCAGGGTTGATGGGTCCTAGAAAACGCACGGTGATGTGAATGTTTTTGGGTTCTACCATTTTGAGATCGGCGTTAGTTTGCAGAAGAGATTTTTGGATGCTTGCAATTCTGTTTGTGACACTGTCGTTTTCAAGGTCGAAAGCTATGAAGCTTCTAATCTGTTGCTCGGACATACTCATCTTCAATCTAAAAAACAGACAACCGAAATAAATGCTTTTAGAAGAATCACAACATTCAATGTTCATGATAGAGCAGGTTTTTGAAGCATGTGTTTGTTTTCTGTGAAAAACAGCGCTGTCTTTTGGGGTCTGCAGTTGGGTGGGACGTTTATGGTTTGGTAAATCTTACTTTTTGTTTTTTGCTTTTAGGTGTTCAAAGCGTTTTGTTATCTCTGCTCTTCGTTGCTCAGTTTTTGCAGTATCTACTGTGTAAAATGTTCCCTCGTTGCTGAGATCTATTAGCACATCGCCTTCACAAACCCCGGTGCTGATTTTTGACAGTGGTATGTCTGACATTACCCCGTCGATTTCGCAAACAGCTATTCCGTTCTCTATTCTATCAACAATTATCATCGTTTACTTGCCTCCAAGCCTGCAACCGGTGCATGTCGCATCTTGTTATATCTCACTGTATGTATAGTATCCATAAATCTGTTCTATTGTCTCTTTTTTGAGTATAGGCTTTGGAAACTTGAAAATAGCGCGGAAGTAAACGATTGGTGTTGCCGAAAGGACTTGAACCTTTGACCTGCTGATTAACAACATGATTTCACCGCTTACATTTTTGTATTGTATGCCTTTATGTTTTTGTATATTAGCAGTCAATAAATCATAAAACTGCTGATAACCAGACAGGTAAACATCATATGTTTGCACTATGGTTAGTATGGTGTCAGGTGTGAATGAGAAAATAACGCCACACATATACAAACTAAAATACCGATTGCTAATCTACACAATGGTGTGGTTTATAGGTTTACTCTTGTTGCATCTGAGCGTCTATGCGTATGCTTGGCTTGGTTTTGAAACAATGCTGAATGCACTTGGTTTGATACTGGTTGGTGCAGTTTTACTATCAGTTATACTGCTCTTTATTCCTGTGTTTGTGATGGGTGAGATGATAATGGGTATTTACATCAAGACAAATATATACAAACTGAAAAACAGATTGATAGTTTACACAATAGCCGGTTTGAGCAGTAGTTCGTTTTTGGGGCTTCTAAACTCTTATGAGTATATATTCAGAACTGATTTCTATAACACACTATTGTGGAATGAAAGGTCACTGATAATGTGGTTTGTGCTTATCTTTGTTCCCGTATTCGTAACAGGTGAGGTATTGCGATTCATAGTTAGAGGATGCACACAGAAATAACTTAATTTCTTTTATTATAACAGATGTGTCGAATGTATCTTCTTTATTTTTTATATGCTTAGAAAAATCTCTGTTTACTTTTCTTGTTGGAGTAAATTGAAGTAAAATGAGTGAAGTAAATCTGGTATTTCCTTGATTGGAATGGAGAATTGGCGCCGCCGAAAGGACTCGAACCTTTGACCTACTGATTAACAGTCAGTTGCACTACCGGGCTGTGCAACGGCGGCAAACCACCGGTATATCTGCCCTTCTCATTTCCACATAGGTATTTAAGCATAACACTATTATTTGTGGCAGTGTTTGTTTGATTTAGGTCATAAAAAAATGTTTCAGATAAAATATTGGCCAAGTAATTGCGTAAACATTTTTATTTACTAATCAGTAAAAAATGCTGTGAGTTATATACTCAAGTTTCACAACACCAACTCATAGCCTGTAAACTTTTGCATATTTAGCAAAGCCACTGCACAAAAGGCTTGACTGCACAATTATGTGGTGAACACTCGTATTTATCTCGGCCACTCAATTCATAACACTGTCATAACAAAATTATGTGGGGATCCCATTCCTTGTTACCGTAAACTAAATACCCACCCGAACATACCCAAATGGGGGAATGGTATGAAAAAGATCTTTGTTACATTCCTGTTTACCCTATTGGTTGCTGAATTAGTTTTTGCAAGCTTAGCCTGTATAGGTGAGTCGCATGTTCAAACCCTGCCCTCGGCACCTCAAACAGCCAAAACAGCTCAGTTGATCGTTTGATGTCTGTTCAAACGATGGATCGGCCTGTTTTTGTGGTTAGACGTATTCGACCTGGCTCTAGGTGTGATCTTTGCGGGGTGTATGCTGTTTAGTATGAATTACTCACTCCGTTGCATGATACGATAACTCGTTGTCCAAGCTGTTATGAGAAACTTAGGCGGACATATGTTAATGCTGAGTTTAGAGTTGCTGAGCCGGAGATGCCGCTGTATCCAGAGAAACCAAGGAGACCTAACATGCCGCATCAAATAACGCGACAAACCATCCCCCCTCCCCCTTTATTGTTTGGCTGGGTGTTTTGGTGGGTTGTGGGTTTGGTTTTTGTGTTGTTTTAACCAAATTTTCCCTTGTGACAGGCAGGTTGATTATTCTGTCAGGCGGTTTACAGTGTAGTTCTTCGGGTTTATGTTGTTGTTAGTGTGAGTAAGCCCTCCAAAACTTTGTAAGCGCAAGATTCATGAACCATATCTGCTTTTCTTTTTTGGAATTAAACCTAATATGGCAGGGAAACATTATGGAAACTGACAGCAACATACCCGTATTGGAGGTTAGAAAACGTCTTTTTTTGTGTTTGGACGATGTTATTGGGTTTTCGAAGAAAAAAATCGGTACGCCTAAAAAGCTGGAGGCGGATTATCAGTCATATTTGCGTATTTTGGTCTCAGCAGTTTTGGCTTATGGAAAACTCAGAGTTAAATACGCTTGATTTGTTGGAGCGGCGTCTTGAGGTTTTAGAGCAAACAACAGGTGGTGCTGGTACGTCTTGAGTTTTAAAAGCCGTTTATCTCGTTTAGAGAAAAAGCTCTCAAATCCTGTTAGTCTTCTTTGTCTTTGAGGAGTGAGGTTTATTTTTTGTTGAGGTGTTATGAGTGTTTGCTTGATTTTGATCGGGCGGGGCCACGCAGGCGCAAAAAGAGGTGGTTTGGTGTCGATATGTTGAGGCGGTTGTGGAGTTTTGCAGAGCCTACCCAAATAACGGCATTTACTTGTTGCCGCCAAATAATTCTTTGGACACCCTTGAAGAACCCAAATTTATAGCCCCATACCGCGAAGTAAATCCAGCGCTTAAACCCTGCCTTCATTTGATAGAGGAAGTTGAGAGATAGGCTGAAGAAGCGCAATAACTGATGGGTGGTGTTGCCTTGTTTTGTGTTTGTGTGAATCTGCCATAGAAATGTTACGTAGTCCGTTTTTGCTCTAATATTCTGCTCTCATATGGTGTGCGGTTGCCTTTTTATGTTCCAAAGTTGTTTTTAGGAAAGCTTTAAATTTATTTTTATTCTAGTATATTAAGATAAGTGTAAGCATTAATGTTGAACTACATTTGCGATACTTCTTAATCTTATGTATAACTGAGTTGAATATCATGAACAAAAACAATAAAACTCCTCAAAAATGGTTGACTATACTTCTCTCTGTGATATTGGTTATAAGTGTTGTATGTGTTTTTATGCCCAGTGCTAAAGCTGCCGAGTTGACACCACAACAAAAAGCATTAACCCTAACCACTGAGGTGCTAAGGTTTGATACCACAAAATATGAGATACACGTCGAAAATTATGAACGCAGTGCAGAAATGGGATATCTTAGTGTTGTTCCACAACACATCGTAGCCTATACACTCACCTCAAATCACGAAAATGGTTTTCGATTATCCTATACATTTGCAAACAATAACCTGCAAATGATCACGATCTACAAAGATGGATCTGCACAAGCAAGATCTAATTATTTTATAGATGTTGATGTTGCCAAAGATTTCCTTGCGAAATACCAAAACTATGCCGGGAATTCTCTGTATAATCGACTGGGCTCTATAATACCTGTGGATAGTATTCCAGGTAACGTTACGGTGAGCTCGGAGGATATTGTTCTTGAGATTACACTCACTGAGGATTCTACTCTGTTTAAGTGGTACTATGCGGTTAATGGTGCTGAGGCGCCTTATTCCAAGTTTGTGTCTCTTGAAGTTGGGCGGGGAGTTTTGATTGCGTTTGTTGATAACTGGCATCTATACCCTGTGGGTAGTACTTGTGTGGGCCTTTCAAGAGATGAGGCGCTTGCTGTTGCGCTTGAGGCGGCTAGGAGTCATGTTTGGAGTTTAGATGTTGAGGCTTCTAGTTTGTCGGTGGATAATTTTAATGAGGATAGTGTGCGTTGGGAGGGTTTGGTTTTTATGGGTTCGTTGAATGCGGATAGCACTCGCAGTGAATATCTTTTAGAGCTTTATCCGGTTTGGCGGTTTGGTATTGCATTGGATAAGTGGTATGGGTATATGTATGGTGTGGAGGTGGATGTTTGGGCTGATACGGGTGAGGTTAGGCGGGTGCATGAGGCTTGGTCATCTATTCTTCCTGAAGAGGAGGAGGCGTTTTTTGCTGGTATGGAAGAGCAAACTGTGGTGTTTGATACTGGTTTGAGTTTGTCTGTGTTGGTTGTGTTCTCTGTTTGTGTTGCTATGGTGTCAGGATTTGCTGTTGTCTGTATGGGCGGAGCAAAAAAACTACACTATGCTGGCTTGTTTAAACGGCATGGTTTTAAAGTCAGCGGTGTATTGTTCTGTATTATCCTATCCTCAACCCTGTTTTTGGGTGCGCTTGAAACTGTCAACGCCACAACATCACGCGGTGCCGCAGTCTGGGGCTCAGAAAGCACATACGCCGGAGCATACAATCCCAATCCGAATAACTGGGTAAATTGGCGCAAGAGTTACACTGAAACTAACTATCAACGAAGTATTTGTGGGGATATTGGTGGTTTCTTTCAAAATGGAGGTTATACGGGTAATGGTGGAATTAATCATCAAGGCTTAACTGGTTTGGGGTCCGCTGCCAGTCAAATTAGAAGTGATATCTCGGCGTTGTATTATTCTAAGGATTATGTGGCTGTGGTTGATTTCGATCATGGTGTTGGAAGAACTGATGGCTATCCTGGATTAAACGAATTCCACTACATGTTTGAAGACAACAACGGAACCCTGAAGTTTCCCAATGATCCTCCGAGTGAGCGGCCGGGTAATGCGGTGTATGATTGGGAGGTTTATAACTGGGTAACTCAGAGTAAAACTGCTTTTGTGTTCATTAGCACTTGTCTGTCGGCGGAGACTGCGGGTCAGGGTATGTTGCCGCCTCATTTGCTGGTGTATCCTGAGCGAGCTGTGAGTATGCCGTTTGCTTGGACTGGGCGTAAGGTAGCTAGTCTGGGGGTTTCGGGTTTTGATATTAGTACGCATATTAGTGGTGATGGGTATGGTAGTCCGGATTGGGGTAATCAGGTGTATATGGGTTTTCGTGTGGGTGCGGCATCTTTGGAACAGTCTCTTTCCGGTCCTAAGGGAACATATACATATTTTGATTGGGTGAAGAGTTTTCTGCAGAATGCCTTGACGATGGATCAGTCGGTGAATAATGCTTTAGATGAGGCTTCGCGGGAGTGTACAGGTTTGTCTTTTGCCTCTTCTCCCTTGAAGAATGGGTTTGTTCCTTATTGGTGGAACATATATAATACTACGCCAAGTAAGTTGGAGGTGTATGGGAATGGTAATATCCATTTGAAGGATTTTGAGCCGCATACTGTTAGTTTGCCCTCTATTGGCGGTCCAACAAGCGGCGCTGTTGGTGTATCTCATAGTTTCACAGTATCTTCTTCGGTTGACTCGTTTGGTCATAGGGTACGCTATATTTTTGATTGGGCTGATGGCACAACGACAACAACGGGGTATGTTAATTCTGGAGCATCTGTTTCGGTATCTCATGCGTGGAGTACTGATGGTGTGTATGGCGTTAAGGTGTATGCACAATGTGAGGATGGAAGTCCTAGCAGTTTGTCTGGACCCTACAATGTTGCGATTGGAACTAATCCTTGGTTGATAATTGATGCGTGGGATGACTATGGAAACGAGTTGAATGTGGGGGTCTATATTGATGATCAGCTTGTGGGCGGTACTCCGGGGGCTTTTATGGTGACATCGGGTTGGCATACTCTTAATGTTGATTGGCAAATCTATATTTTTACAATCTTTGATTCGTTTAGCGATGGCAGTGATAATTGTGGATACCAATTGATAACTTCGAATACGACGTTAACTGCGAATTATCGTTGCACATAGCACCGTTGTAGTCAATCTTTTTTCTTTTTTGTTTTTGTTTGATGTGTTTCAGAATTAAAGAATGCTGATCAGTAAACGATATATGGTGTTTGTTGCTATCTTTATTGATATTACAAGGTAAAATATTGGGTGTGAAATAGTTGAGGTTTGTTTGCAGGGTTGTGGGGTTAGTTTTTGTGTTTTTGTTGGTTTGTGGTTTGTTTATTGAGGTTTCTGTTTTGGCGGCGACACTGCCTTTACCGGAGGCGAATACTTGGGTTGAGATGCCATCTATGCAACAGGCGCGATACGATTTATCTGTGACGGTTGTGGATGGTAATATCTATGCTATAGGTGGTCGTAATGATGAGTTAGTTGCTGTTGGTATTGTTGAGATGTATGATCCTGAGGTTAACAATTGGACCTACAGGGCATCGTTGCAGCAAGCGCGTTACAATTTGGGTGTGGTGGTGGTGGAGGGTAAGATCTATGCCATAGGCGGTGAAGTTAGAGTCTCAGGATCTGCTAAAAGTTATGCGGTGGACACTGTTGAAGTATATGATCCGGTTACTGACAACTGGACTTATAAGAACTCAATGCCCACTTCAGGCAGTACTAGTAATGCACCGCTACCTGCTTCAAGCAGTACTTTTGTTGTCACGGTTCTTGGGAATAAAATTTACTGTCTGAGCCCGGAATTTAATTTAGTTTATGATCCAGTATCGGATGTATGGGAAAATAAGCATACCCTGCCTATTGCGGCAGATTTTATGTATGCAAATGTTGTAAGTGGAAAAATAATCTGCTTAATCAGCGGGAATAGCGTCATTTCTTATTTGACTATGGTTTATGATCCGTTGACTGATAATTGGACACAAAAAGCTTCGTTGCCTGATGGCTTCTCTGCAGGTCCAACTGTTTATGACGATAAATTATATATGATTGGAGCTCAAACTGAACCAAAATATAATGGTTTACCCATTATCGGGAAGGTAATGCCCATGGTTCAAGTTTATGAGCCAGAAAAAGATACTTGGAGCGTGGTTGCATCAGGTGGTCCTGGTTTGTGCTATAGGCTTTTTTCTATGTCTACTTCGGGAGTTTATGCGCCTTCTATGCTTTATTGTCTATGTGGTTCGGCTTCTTTTGATATTTATGAGTTTATGGGGTTTGATTTGGCATCTAGTGTGTGGGTGTCTGCTGCGGAGTTGCCCACTCCTCGTACGGATGTTTCGGTGGTGGTTTTGAATGATTTAGTTTATGTTCTGGGGGGTTATACGGTTAGTGGTTTCAAGTATATGCGTGGTATTCCGATCAGTCCTATTCTTACTGCGTCGGCGTTGGTTGAGCGGTATACTCCGTTTGGTTGGGGTGAGGTTGCGCCTGTTGTTTCGATTGTGTCTTTGGAGGATGGGGTGGAGTATGGTCCTGGAGATGTACCGCTTGAGTTTAGTTTGGCTCGTCCGATGGTGTGGATGGGGTATAGTCTTGATGGCCAGGCAAACATAACAATTACGGGTAATGTTACTTTGTCAGGGTTATCAAGCGGGCAACATAGTGTGCGGGTGTTTGCGGAGGATGCATATGGTAATGTTGGTGTTTCTGATGCTGTGACGTTTAGTGTTGCTTCTGCACCGTTTCCCTTGTTGCCTGTTGTTGCTGTTGTTGTTTTGGGAGTTGTTGCTGTTTGTGTGGGTTTATTTTTGTTTTTGCGGAAACGCAGGCGTATTAAATTTTTGACGATGGGTTGAATTGAGTTTATTCCTGTTGCCGCTGTTTTGTGTAGTCAATAATTAAAAATAATATCACTTTTTCCATGCAACCGAAACCTTTATTCTTAAATATATGTGGCTAAATTTCTATTGATAAGTGTGGAGAATATGGAGCAAAAACTCCGGGCTACTCTAATTACTGGTAGAACTATTGAACAAGGCGTAGGCAAAGAGCTAGGTAAGGGCTCTGAGGAATACTATGTTGGTTGTGCCGTTTGTTTCTTTGATAAATCTGATATGGTGAAACTTGGCATAAAAAATGGTTCAATTGTTCGTGTAACATCCAAATATGGTTCAGTTATTGTTAAAGCCCAGAAATACCGTTGGGGCGTTATGCCGGGTATGGTGTTTATGCCTTGTGGTTCTTGGGCCAATGTTATCTGTGGTGATGAAACCTACACTATGGGTATGCCGCTCTACCGCGGGTTCCCAGTTGAGGTTGAAGCCGCCCCAGATCAAGCGGTACTTACATTAGAAGAACTTCTTATGCAACAATTCGGGAGGAATAGCGATGAGTAAAACAATAAACAATGTTGTTTGCCCCATATGTGGCTGTCTCTGCGACGACCTCGAAGTCACCGTAGAGAACAACGAAATAGTCAAAATGAAAAATGGCTGTGCAGTTTGTGAAGCAAAAATGGTGCACGGCTACAAAAGCGAAGAACGCATCCTAAAACCCATGATACGAAAAGACGGCAAACTTGTTTCTGTATCTATGGATGAAGCAGTTAAAAAAGCAGCCCAAATTCTAACAGATGCCAAGTATCCTTTGCTGTTTGGCTGGAGCAGCACCGTTGGCGAAGCACAGCGTATCGGTGTTGAATTAGCCGAAGAATTAGGCGCAACTTTGGACAACTGTTGTAGCGTATGCCACGGCCCCTCGGTTATGGCAACCCAGGAAATCGGTATCCCTGCTGCCACCTTGGGCCAAATTCGCCACCGTGCGGATTTGATTGTTTACTGGGCCTGCAACCCCTGGGCAAGCCACCCTCGCCATGTTGAGCGCTACACCGCCTTTACTGATGGACGTTTTGAGGGTAGTGAGTGGCAAAGTTATGTTAAAAAATTAAAGGCTGATTCAAACCGCAAAAAAATGGAAATGGCCTCTAAGCGAATCTCACGTGTGGAACCCCCCACTAAAGCGGCCTCTTTTACAGGTCCACCCCCACAGATGCTTGAGCACAAACCTGGACGTAAAATGATTGTGGTGGACGTACGCAAAACCATGACTGCTGAGGTGGCTGATTATTTCCTCCAGATCGAACCCAACCGTGACTATGATGTAATCGAGGCTCTGCGATGTCTAGTTACCGATCAAGAGCTTGATGTTGAAAAAGTCGGCGGTATCCCCCTTGATACTTTACGTGAGGTTGCAGATGCCATGATGAGTTGCGAGTTCGGTGTCATCTACTTTGGTTTAGGCATGACCCAGAGCTTGGGCCGTTTCCGAAACATTGAAATCGCCATCGCCTTAGCACGAGACCTAAACCGAAAAACCAAATTCGTTATCTCCCCTATGAGAGGACACTTTAACGTTACCGGCGCAAACAACGTGTTTGCCTGGCAAACCGGCTACCCCTTTGCTCTTGACTTCTCTCAGGGCTACCCCCAGTTTAACCCCGGAGAAAACACCGCAGTTGATCTGTTAAGACGCAACGACAACGACGCAACCTTGATTATCTCTGCCGATCCCGCCGCACACTTTCCAAGTGTTATCATGCAAAACATGATGAAACACCCCCTAATCACCATCAACCCAGATATGAATGCCATATCTCGGCTTGGCGATGTCGTGTTTCCCACCCAGTGGTGCGGTATAGAATACGCCGGCACAGCTTATCGCATGGACGCCGTTCCCATTACGCTCAAAAAAGTTGTTGAACCCCCACCAGGAATTCTAACTGATGAAGAACTCCTAGTTCGCATCCTTGAGGAGGTTCGAGCCATCAAAGCTAAACGCGGCGAACCTGTCGGGCAAGCTGAACCCAAAATTGCTCCCCACAAACCCACCAAAGCAACTAAGACATCCAGAGAATGCCCCATTCAGGAAAAACCTAAACGCGTAACAAAAAAGACAAAGAAGGTTGCTTAAATGACTGAAATCCTGATCAAAAACGGTTTTGTGGTTGACCCCAGAAACAAAATCAACTGCGAAAAAATGGATATAGCAATCAAAGATAATAAAATCGTTCAAAAAGTCAACGAAAAAACTGCCCAAATCATTGACGCATCCGGCTTAACCGTTATGGCGGGTGGAGTGGATATTCACAGCCACATCGCCGGAGCAGAAGTTAACACCGGACGCATAATCCGCCCCGAGGATCACTACAAAGACCCTGTCCGAAAAACCTCAATCACCCGCGGAGGCACAGGCTACTCTATCCCCTCAACATTTGTCACAGGTTATCGCTATTCTGCAATGGGTTACACCTCAGTATTTAACGGCTCCATCGCACCCATGAAAGCAAAACACGCCCATGAAGAATTAAACGACATACCCCTAATAGACAAAGGCACCTACATCCTGAGTGGTGACTGGTGGTTTGTTCTTGAAAACCTCGCAAAAGGCGACATAGACGAATGCGCCCGCCTAGTCTCATGGCTAATACATTCCACACGCGGCTATGCCATCAAAGTCGTCAACCCCGGAGGCTTAGAATCCTGGGGCTTTGGCCGCAACGTCCACAGTATAGACGACCAAGTTCCCAACTTTGACATCACCCCACGAGAAATCATGCGCGGTCTGATCAAAGTTAACAAAAAACTAAACATGCCCCACACAATACATCTCCACACAAACAATCTAGGAATCCCAGGCAACTACCAAACCACCCTTGACACCATGAACGCCCTCGAAGACCTCTCAACCGATGGCAAACCCGTAGCACACATCACCCACGTACAGTTTTGCGCCTTTAAAGGTGAAAACTGGCGCAAATTCAAATCCGGCGCTGAAGATATCGCCAAATACATGAACAACCACACCCACATGACCATGGACATGGGCCAAGTCACCTTTAGCGACACCACAACCATGACTGCCGATGGTCCCTTCGAATTTAGCCTCTACGAACTAGGCGGCCACCTAAAATGGGTAAACAGCGACGTAGAAACCGAGAGTAGCGGCGGCATTATCCCATTCCACTACAAACGCAACAGCCCCGTTAGCGCACTCCAATGGAGCATCGGCCTCGAACTCGCACTGCTCATCAAAGATCCATGGAAAATCTTTATGACCACCGACCACCCAAACGGTGGGCCCTTCTATGATTACCCCAAAGTGCTGGCCTGGCTATATAGCAAAAAAGCCCGCGAAGCCACACTCAAAAGATGCCACAAAAGCGCCCGCAAAAAGAGTTTGTTGCCCTCAATTGATCGCGAACTCAGTCTATATGAAATCGCCATCATGACCCGCGCAGGAACCGCTCAAGCCCTAGGGCTACCCAACAAAGGCCACCTAGGCATTGGTGCAGACGCAGATGTTGCAATCTTTAACATAAACCCCGAAACACTAGACATCGCCCAAAAATTCCGAACCGCCCGCAAAGCCTTTGCCAACGCCGCCTACACCCTAAAAGACGGCACCATAGTTGCCAAAGACGGCCAAGTCGTAAACAGCCAAATCCCAGGCCGAACCATCTGGGTAGATGCACAAACAAAAGACCCCTGCCGAATCGACGACGAAATGAAACGCAAATTCAAAGAATACTGGACCATCGAATACGAAAACTACCCAGTTACCGATCACTATGTAAAAGTTTCAGATAAATTAAGTGTAAAGGCAAGTGTATAGAAGATGATAACCCTAACTGCTCTAAGAGAATTCAGTGTTCCCATCCAAGCACCCTGCATAACCCCTGAAAACTTTAAAGACAAAACCCTAGCCGAGATCAAAAAACTACCCGCAACCGAAGGCAACCGCAACGTCACCCTAGCCGATCTTTTCAAAATCGAACAAAGCCCCCAAGAAACCCCCAACATCACCCTAAATGGTGATCTAAGCAAAGTCAAACGCGTCGGACAAGCCATGAAAACCGGCGAAATCGTCATAAACGGCAACATTGGCATGCACACAGGCGAAAAAATGGCCGGCGGCAAAATCACCATAAATGGCAACGCAGGTTGCTGGACCGGCAGCGAAATGAAAAAAGGCACCATCGAAATACACGGCGACGGCGGCGACTACCTAGCATCACCCTACCGAGGCAACGATTTAGGCATGAAAGGCGGCCTAATCACCGTTGATGGCAACGTCGGCACAGACGTTGGCTGTCACCTAAAAGGCGGCATTATAAAAATCAAAGGATCCGCAGGCCGATTCATAGGTTACCACATGACCGACGGCGCCATATATGTCGAAAAAGACTGCGACGTCCGAACCGGAGCCTGCATGAGCGGCGGCAAAATCGTCGTCGGAGGCACCCTTGAAATCCTACCCTCCTTTACCATAGACAGCATCAAACCCAAAGTCAAAGTTGACGACACCACAAACGTAGCTGGGCCCTTCTACGTATTCTTAGGCGACCGCTCCGAACATGGCACAGGAAAAATCTTTGCCAACAAAACCGCAAACCCCGCCCTGCAATTCTACGAAAAATACCTCTAACTTTCCTACTTTCTTAATCTTTTTAAATCAATCAAACAAACATCCAGTCAGCTGTTAATTAAACCGAAGTACTTATCAACCTATCACTACCTCCTCCCTAAAGTGAGGACATGTTGTTGCGCCGAGTTATCATGCTAAGAGTTGATACAGCCACAAACACAAGCAACCGAACCATCGACTGCATCGCCGAGGAAGTCCCTCTCCAAATCACCCTAAACAACCTCCACGCATTTGTTATTTGGTGTTCCCCCTCCCAGTTTGAAGAACTAGCCGTAGGCCACCTATTTGCCGAAGACCTCCTGCAATCTGTAGATGAAATCGAAAACATAACCGTCAACCCAACAAACAACACCTGCCAAGTAACCCTCAAAGCAAACATCAACCTAGAAGAGCGCATAAAAAACCAGCGAACCAGTACACGCATCGTTCCACTCATCAAAACCAGTACCTCAGCCTACCAAAAAGACGACAAACTAGCCACCGTACAATCAAACCTAACCATAAAAGCCCAAACCATAATAGATGCCATCAGCCAAATCAACCAAAAAGCTCACGGCTTCAAAGAAACCGGAGGCCTCCATGACAGCGCCATTTTCCAAGCAGACGGCACCATGGTCGCATTCTCAGAAGACGTAGGCAGACACAACACCGTCGACAAAGTCATAGGCGAAGGCGTCCTCAAAAAAATAGATTTCACCCAATGCTTCTTAATTATCACCGGACGCGTCCCAGGCGATATGATCTACAAAGCCGCCAAAGCAGGTCTACCCATTGTAGCCTCAGTCGCAGCCGTGCTCAACTCAGGCGTAGACTCAGCACAAAAAGCCAACATAACCCTAATCGGATTTGTTCGCAACAAACACATGAACATCTACACCTGCCCCCAAAGAATCACCCTCTAAACCTGATTACCCTGCTTTTGCAACTCTTTTTCTAAGAGACAAACAAGCTGGTCACCTTCCAAAGGTAACTTTACAACCGGTATTCCCTCAAAGACAGAACCCAAAGAACTCTGAGCCACCAAACCTGCAATGGCCGCTACTGGTTGTTTAATCAGCTCAAGTGTGATTTTTAGGTCCACTTGATCTTTAGCTGTAACTATCTTGACAACATCTTGCCGCGGCGCAATCAAACCATGAAAACCCTCAATGAAAACTAGATCAAGCGCCTCATCATCGAGAAACCCCAGGATTCTGTTGAGATCTTGGCTGTCTTGCGTTGTTTTTTTAATGATGTCAATTTCTCGGGGCGAAACCGCAACGACCACCCCTGCACCTGCCTGAGCAAACCGCCAAGTATTGGTACCTGTCGTATCCATCGAAAAATCTACATGATGAATATGCTTCACAGCACCAACACGATAACCCTTAACTGAAAACTTGCTGATTAAGTACTCAAGAGTAGTTGTTTTCCCCGAACCGCTAATACCCACTGCGGCAACGACTAAACCCATACTTCTCCCTGTCCTCTCAGAGCGCATCTGCTTATAATAAACTATACCATCCCCTAAAATAATTTAGTCATCGCTTCATCTATCACACTCAACTAACCGTCAAATAGTTTACACTTAAATCAGCTGTGGAAATGTTAATGTAGAGTTTAGGTATACAGAATAAGGTCTGGCGCTAAAATGAATAATCTGCTGTATTTGCTTATTGTTCTTTTCTGTGGTTGTGTCATAATTGCAGTGCTAAAGTTTTGGTCGAAAAAACAATCAAAACTCCAATCAGAACCAAATTTCTGTCATGAAACAAAAAAACCAAAACCAAATAGGCAAATTCAACACCCAAACGATCCACAGCAGGATTTAGATCGGATGTTTAATGAATGGGATGAATTTAATGATGATGAGGAACAATTACAGCAGGAAGAAGAAGCCAACGGTTGGTAATTGTTGTAGTTGCGTGAAGTATGGTGCTGTAATAGATATATATCAAAATTTGTAGCAGCGTTTTATATATTAAATATTGCTATATCCGTCTGATGTGAAGAATGATGACTAGATGCAGTTACTGTGGTAGCGTCGTAAACAAAAACATGGACAGATGCACATGCTGTAATGCCCCCATAACCCTATACAAAGAACAATACACAACACCTGAACCTCTAAATGCATCAACTACATTAAAACCAAATCAAGTTCCCGTATCAGTTGCGGATGTAAAATTCCCCCTAGTAACAGCATCATCAAGTTCCATGTTGTTCTTCTCATTATTTCTCGCACTACACTACACTGGACTACTAACTTTGCAGAGTAACCTGCATTTTGGTTTATGGGTACTCATAACGCTGTCACTGGGTGGGCTATTTTTAGTAGTACGTAACAGCAGAGCAACAAAAACTAAGCTATCCACCTTTGAAACTTATAGGCCATCCACAATCATAAGCCAATACCTCAACATGCAGGTAGCAACAGAAAAAAACAATATCAATGCACTTATGACCTACGACATAGCCCAAACTGCACTATAACTCTGATTAGCTAATTTTCTCTCTCTATGGTTGTGCACAGTAGTTATTATCATACTATTTCTATACCGCCAAAGAAACACACAAAACAGTGCACAGCCTAATCTCACATTCAATAATCATAAAACGTGAATAACTAACAATCAGCCCATCAGTAGAAACAGCAAATAAAAGTTGAACCTATCAGACATCCTACAGCATCTACCTTTTCATACAGATGTTATTCAATCATTAGATATCCTCTGGACAGTCTCTGTAGGAACATGTAATATTCTCAAAATTTTCATATCTCTTTATTTATTTGTATACGACATTAACAACTACTCTAAGATGACAGCGTTCAAAGAAATGCTCGATTAGGCTTCAAATTGAAGTATTACTTTTTCTAGAACTAAGTAAGTAGGTAAAAATCTTGTTGTATCTTAGTAAACCATTGAGTGTATCTCAGTGGATGTACTTACAGTTAACGTGTTAAGCAGTAAAATTGTTGTTAATCGCGAAGGTTTTATAAATAAGAGCCGAGTCTACAAGGAATATTCTATAGGTTTAAGGCCTAAGGAAATATGTGGACCGGTAGCTCAGCACGGCTTGAGCGTTCGACTGATAATCGAAAGGTCGCCAGTTCAAATCTGGCTCGGTCCACCAAATTTCTCTCTATATCTGAGGTGTATTTGTGCTTGTTTTGGCTATTAAGGTGATTTGCTTTGAGATTGATTTTGGTGTGGTTTAGGTTTTACTTTTTGGTTTACACCGCCGCTTTAAAGATTTAGACATGGGTATGTTATTGGTGTGTTGGTTGCGGGCAATTCTTGTGACAGTGTCGCATGGAATTTCAACATCAGGAAACAATTTGGCAAATTTAATCATACGCGTTTTTGTTTATTCAAAATGTTGTCCATATTTTTTGATTAATTGTTGTGACAATGTCGCAACAATCTGTTTGCCATACTTCGCGTGTTCACCGCCAAGTAAACCGAACCAACATGCTTCTCGATTTCACAATACGTCAACGTGATTGCTTAATTAGCAAAAGAACAAGTTTATTGAAAACAAATGCATTGCCTAGTTAAGCTGTAATAGCGTTTACACCGTTGAATGGTGGCAAGCATTTAAGTCAATGCAGATTATGGTGTATTGGTGAAGGATCTCTAAAATGTCGCTAATAGTGGTGGCTGGGATATGTGTGGCGGTGGCTGGTGTTTATGTTATTGTTAAAGTTAGCACACCAACTAAGGCTGAACGAGAAAAAGAAATAATCGCTCTAATAGAGCAATATCTGAATTCGGAGAAATCTGAGAAAAAAGACGGGATAGCTGGCGAAAAAAAACACATGATAGATGGTGTAGAGGTAGAAGTGGATAAAGATGGTTACATCAAAAAATCTTGGTGAGCTGGACTAATGGTTACGTTTTGATATCTGTTCTTTTTTCCTCCATCACTTCTGCTTGCTCGCTTATATACACCAATTGTTCCGCTCTTATATCTACAATACAAAATTGGACAGGCCTCTCTCAATCTGTGTGTTTGGACCGCCTGGTTCTGGAAAATCCTTTGCAGTTGAGCAAATTGCTGCCTCAATAGATGAGCTGGAAACTGAAAAAACCTTTAAGTTTAATAAAATTTTTAAGTTTAATGTATCCCAAATGAAGGGACCTGAAGAGCTTGTAACGGCTTTTCACCAAATCCGTGATGCAGGCCTAAAGGGTGAGTGCCCGATTGTTTTTTTTTGATGAATTCGATTCAAAACTTAACGATGAGTTGGGGTGGTTGAAGTATTTTTTGGCTCCTATGCAGGATGGTGAGTTTACTGAAGAAGGACACCCGCATTTTATTGGGCGTGCAATTTTTATATTTGCAGGTGGAACAAACGAGAGTATGTCTGTTTTTAAGAAAAAAGCAGAAAGTCGTGAGGTTGAAGCGCAAAAAGCGAAAGATTTTCTTAGTAGGTTAAAAGGGTACATTAATATTCTTGGACCAAATCGCCAGTGTCCACACGGTAAAGATTTATCCAAAAATACATCTGACAAAAACAGTACTTGTGATGTTAAAGAGTTTGAGACGACTGAGCAAGCCGGCAGAAAACTGCAAGATGTAGCGAAGCAAAAACAAGATGCTCAACAATGTGAAGCATGTGGTGATAAGACTCCATTTTGTGAGTTTGGATATATGCTAAGACGTGCTACCTTATGAGATCATTGCTAGAAAAGAAACTTAGTATAGATCAAAAAACAACACTCGAAATTGCTGATAATGTCTTAGAGGCCTTTATAAAAGTTGACAAGTATTCGCATGGATCTCGTTCATTAGAGGCAATTATACAAACAAGCGATATTGTACCGGGGAAAGCCTTTTCTGCATCATGTATTAACACCTCTTGTTTGGAAATGTATGTTGACAAAACCTTTAATGACTATTTAAGGGAAGAATATGAGAAGGGTGAATCAAACAAAGTTTGATGAAGAAATCTAAAGAGTCATAAATGACATTTCGGCTGTAAGATGGTAATAATGCAACAAAAGCTCTATTGCTCTATAGCTTCCAATGAGTTAAATGTTACACTGTTATTTTTTCAAATAAGTTGCTGTATATGTTGCATTGTTTTTTTATTATGATTGCCTGAAATATGTCCCGTCTTCTACATTGAATAACGATGAATCAGCTGGCTGGAAACTTGTGTTGATTAGTGGCTGGAAAAGAACGTAGTTATCATATAGTGGCAGTAATGAAATCACTAATAGTTGGGATCGCTATTTCAAATCCGACTTGGCTCGCCATGTTTTCTAAATATTGTCTGATTTGGTTTTAGTTTCATTGGATGTGTTGTAGTTTATTGTAACCTATTCCCTTTGCTATTTGTAAGCCGCTATAATGTAGATGCCTAAAAACATATTGTTCTTGGGAAAGTTTTAAAGATGCGGCTGTATTTGTGTCCAATTGAAGACACTTCCTTAGGTGCTTTCTGGCTCTGTAGCGTCAAGTTGTGGTGACTGAGCGTTACAGAGCTTCCTGTTCTTGTTACTTTCTAACTTTTCATTGGGTTTGTGCGTATTTTGTCGTAATGTTTGTAGTGATGTGTCTTGCTGGTTTGTCTGTTTGGGTTTTTTCGTTTTCTTTTATATTTCCTGCTTTGTTCTTGTTGGCAGGGGTTGTTTGGTGTGTGAGTGGTGTTTTGGTTGTGGTTGTATTGCAATAGTGGTGTGTTGTGCGCACAAAGTATATTTAGTGCTGTTTTTATTTTTTGGATTTGTTTGTGGAGTGTGTGTTTGGTTCTGTGAAGTGTTTCTAAACAATATATAGTAAAAGATTGTTATATTGTTTGTAACTATTCGCTGAACTGGATATATACTTTATACAAAGTGGCTTAATATGTCAAATGCTAAAGAGAGATTGCTATGACCGAATACAATGGCTGTGTAACCTGTAAAAGTGCCGATAAGGTGCTGGAGAAATTTATTGCTCAATTACCTATGGAAACCTCACATCAGCGTGTAGAGTCTCAAAAACTAAAATGCGGGTTTGGTTTGCAGGGTGTTTGTTGTCGACTTTGCGCTAATGGCCCTTGTCGTATTACACCCAATTCACCTCGCGGAGTTTGCGGCGCTACTTCCGATGTTATGGTGGTGCGCAATTTCTTACGTGCTGTAGCGGCAGGTTCAGGTTGCTATATTCATGTGGTAGAAAATGTGGCTCGTCATCTAAAAAATACTGCCCAAGCTAAAGGACCCCTAAAAGGGTTGCAGACTCTTGATCGGCTATGTGAGATGATAGGTATTGCTGGTGCTGATAGTTATGAGAAAGCTATCAAAGTTGCTGATGCAGTGTTGGCTGATCTCTACAAGCCTGATTTTGAAAAGATGCAATTAGTGCAAAAATTGGCCTATGCCCCCCGTTATCAAACTTGGCAAAAACTGGGTATTCTACCCGGCGGCGCAAAATCTGAGGTCTTCAAAGGCGTAGTAAAAACCTCCACCAACCTATCCTCTGATCCAGTTGATATGCTGGTTGATTGTCTACGCTTAGGTATCTCTACAGGATTGTATGGGTTGTTGCTTACCAATTTACTAAATGATGTTTTGTTGGGCGAACCCAAAATCCGTATGGCACCAGTGGGATTGCGCGTTATCGATCCTGAGTACATAAACATCATGATTACCGGCCATCAACATGTCTTGTTTGCCCATCTACAAGAACAACTTGTCCAACCCGAAATAGTTAAACTCGCAAACGCCGCAGGCGCCAAAGGCTTCCGATTAGTCGGTTGCACCTGCGTAGGCCAAGACCTGCAGCTAAGAGGCGTCCACTACACCGGCTTATTTGAGGGTCATGCAGGCAACAATTATGCCAGCGAAGCAATTCTAGCTACTGGCGCTATCGATGTGGTACTCTCTGAATTTAACTGCACCCTGCCCGGCATCGAACCCATATGTGACACCTTGAACATAAAGCAAATCTGTATAGATAACGTTGCCAAAAAAGCTAACGCCGAAATGAAACAATTTAGCTTCGAAGAAAAAGCACGCATAAGCACCGAAATCATCAACGAAACCATCGAAGCATACAAAACCCGCCGACCAAAAACCACTCTAAATCTGCTAAAAGAACACGGCAACGACAACACCCTAACCGGTGTCAGCGAAGTAACCCTGAAAGAATTCCTAGGTGGTAACTGGTCTCCTCTGATTGATCTGATTGTCTCAGGCCAAATCAAAGGCGTTGCCGCAGTCGTAGGTTGCTCAAACCTCACTGCTGGAGGCTACGATGTCTTAACAGTTGAGCTCACCAAAGAATTAATCGCCAAAGACATCATTGTTCTAACCGCGGGTTGCTCCTCAGGCGGCATTGAAAACTGCGGCCTTATGACCCCCCAAGCTGCCGAATTAGCCGGCCCCAAACTAAAAGCCATCTGCCAAAAACTAGGCATCCCCCCAGTTCTAAACTTCGGCCCCTGCCTAGCCATTGGACGCCTAGAAACCGTTGCCGTCGAGTTAGCCAAAGCCCTAAACATCGACCTACCCCAACTACCCCTAGTACTATCCGCACCACAGTGGCTAGAAGAACAAGCCCTAGCTGATGGAGCATTTGGCCTAGCCCTTGGCCTACCGCTACACTTAGGTCTGCCGCCCTTTATCACCGGAAGCAAAGTCGCAGTCAAAGTCCTAACCGAGGACATGAAACAACTAACCGGCGGCCAAGTTATCATAAACGCTGACGCCAAAGAATCCGCAAACATACTAGAACAAATCATAATGGACAAACGCAAAGCCCTAAAAATCTGAAGGTGAGTCAAATCCAACGCATAATGATCGATCACACAAAATGCAACGGTTGCAAAAGCTGCTCCCTAGCATGCATGCAAGCCCACCGACAAGATAGCGGAAGCCTCTACGATCTAGACCTAACCGATGGCACAAACGAATCAAGAAACTCGATACAAACAGATGCCAACGGCGTCTACTTCCCCCTATTTTGCAGACACTGTGACGATCCCCAATGCGTATCAGCCTGCATGAGCGGAGCCATGACAAAAAACCCAGAGAACAAACTGGTCCAATATGACGGCAAACAATGCGCCGCCTGCTTTATGTGCGTAATGAACTGCCCCTTTGGCATCATAAAACCCGACAACCCAACTAAAACCTACGTAATAAAATGCGACTTTTGCGCAAAAGACAAAAACGGCCCCAACTGCGTACGCGCCTGCCCAAACAAGGCCATCTATATCGAGGAAGTAGTATAGCATGAAACAAGTAATCATTGGAAGCGGCGCAGCAGGCATAGCCGCCGCAAAAACCATCCGAAACATAAACAAAAACAACGACATCACAATCGTATCCTCAGATGAGAGCATCTATTCCCGTTGTATGTTGCACAAATACACTGGACACGAAAGAGACCAAACAAGCCTAAGCTTTGTACCAAACGACTTTTTCACCACTAACAATATCACCTGGTACCCTGGAGAATCTGTTCTAAGCATTGACACAAAAAACAACCACATACAACTACAAAACAAAACCCTGCCCTACGATAACCTGCTAATAGCCACCGGCTCTGAAGCAGTTATTCCCAATATAGGCCAATTAAAAACTGCAACAAACGTATATGGCTACCGACACCTAACAGACGCAAAAACAATCCGCGAAAAAGCTCCTAACGTAAAAAAAATTCTCATAGTCGGCGCCGGACTAGTTGGCCTAGATGTTGCCTACGCCCTCTTAAAACTAAAAAAACCCGTCATCATTGTTGAAATGGCACCCCAAATCCTGTCTCTAAACATAGACTCTACAGCCGCGGCGGTGTATCAAAAATTATTCGAACAAAACGGCTGTACCTTTAGATTAAACAGCAAAATAACCAACACCCAAAGCAACCAAAACGGCGAGATAACCCACATCACCCTAGAAACAGGCGAAAACATAGCCTGCGATATGGTTATTGTAGCCGCTGGTGTTCGACCCTCCACTAAACTCTTAGAAGGTAGCGGAATCGAATATGACCGCGCCATAAAAGTAGACCCCTACCTAAAAACATCCTGCGCAAACGTTTACGCCGCAGGCAGCGTAACAGGCCTTGGCGAAATCTGGCAATCTGCTGTAAAACAAGGCGAAACAGCCGCAAAAAACATGTGCAATATAAAAACACAATTCACAGACACCTTTACAGCTAAAAACACCCTAAACTTTTTCGATCTACCCACCCTCTCAGTAGGCAACATTAACCCCGAAAGTGACGATACTGTTCACATTCAAACCATTCCTAATAGTTACAAAAAAATTATCATACGAAATAACATTGTTACCGGCATTATCCTACAAGGCAACCTCAACTATAGCGGTATATGGCAATATTTAATCAAAAACAAAATCGATGTAAGCCAACTAAAAAAATCCTTATGGTCCATCTCATTTGCAGACTTTTATGGCATTGACCCAGACGGTCAATACAAATATAACTGCCCAGCTGCAAACCAAAAATAGTCCTAACCATAAAACAACACATGCTGATAACTGATAAGGTTGTTAGTTTGATTGTAGCGTTTTTGGTTAGCTACGTATCTTTTTTTGTTCATGTTTTTTTAATGTTGTTCTGAGTGTGTCTCCGATAAAAGCTCCTGCAGCAAATAAGAGAATTAAAAACACCCAAAAATAGCTTGGTCGAGAATCCAAAAGAACAGTTACAACGACGCCTATGGTAAAGACCGCAAACAAACCTGAGAGAACGCTTATTAGTATTCTATCTATACCCTATTTACGGTTCTATTTTCGCTTTGAGGAAATTTAAAGCCCGTTTTATATAGAATGCCGCGCAATACCAAAATAAATCCGATATAAAACACCAAGCATGCAAGGGTTCCAAATAAATCATTAGCCCAGCGTACGGCCTTGGGACAAAAGTAGTTTGAGTTGTTTTTTCTTGGTTGCCCTTGTGCGTATGCATACTTTGAGAGCAGATATATTTTTTGAAAGATTCGTACTAGAGCATATTATGGCATATTTATAACCATATGCCGCAATGTTTTGCGTATGAAACGCCTAACGGTCAAAAGCACCAAAGAAATGCTCGAAGTCCTAGAAGAAACCCGCGAAACACTCTTCAAAGACCACAAAACAGACTACCCCTACAGCCAATGGGAACAAAAACGTGCACAAATAAAACAACGCCTAAACAACCTGCCCCAATACGTACATCAAGCCGTAGAAACCATAAACAAAGAAGACCAAAAAATGGGCCGACCCCCCAAAATAGACCTAGAAAAGAAAGCCAACTTGTTCATAATGGTGCGTTTCTTAAACAAATCCAACCGCGTGGCTGAGCAATCCCTCCACTACTTCCAGCCGCTCTTTGGAGTAGATGGAGCTACAAATACATTGAGCGCCTCTACAGCGATCCTGAGGTCAAACTGGTGTTGCACAATGTCTTTGTTTTGCTTCTAAAAGATGTGGGTGCAGTCAGCGGCGAGTTCTCTGGAGATGGCACAGGCTATGCTGTTAGTGTGGAGAACCACTACTGTACTGGTCTTCAGAAGTATGGGAAAAAGTTTGTTCATTTTTTCTCTTTGATTGATTTGTCGTCTGGTATGTATGTTGGGTGTGGGATGTCTAAAGTATCGGAGCTGGAGGCTTTCAAAAAGGCTTTGGCTATGTTGAGGCATTTAGGTATTGCCATTAAATTTTTGCGGCTGGATAAATATTTCAGTACCCGCTATGTTATCAAGCTTTTTGAGCGTAGTACTGCGTTGTATTTGATTCCTAAAAAGAGTATTAGGCGGATTGGTGTTTGGGCTAGTATTTTGGCTAAATTGGCTTCTTTCGGTTGATTTTTTGCGCAGTATTTTTATCGCAATCTTTCTGAGAGTGGTTTTTCGGCAGATAAGGGGCGATTTGGCGGCATCATCAAACAAAGAAGAACTGACCGGCAACAAACAACGCTTTTCTCAAATGCTCTTCTCCACAACATCTACACCATCCGAACTCACCCAAAATAGTTTTGTCCCAATGCCCCAGCGTACAAAATAGAAAATAGGTACAACAAGCACTGCCATGATTATTAACAGAAACACAGTGCTCTTGTGTATATTCATATTTTCAACTCTAACGCCGTATATTCCATATTTTTATAAATTTTTCCATAAACCAATTGGAACCTGAATTGGGCCCTCTTAACCTTGAGTCGTTTTGTTACTCTGTTGTTGTACACCGATCTTGTTTTGTTATTCTGTTTTTTTGGTTTTTTTCAATTCTGTGTTGCTCGAAGCCAAGGTAATAGTTATATATATTTAACGTCATAATTATATTACGTTATGTATATGTGACATTGGTGACGAATATGAAAAAGAACAACTTAGCTTACCTCGGTCTTCTGGGTTTAACAGGACTACTTGGCCTGTATAACACCTGGCTCTTCTCCCTATTCAGCCTCTTCACCCTCTTTATTTTCATTAAAGCTGACGAGAGAATTGAAAAAAACGTAGGCTTAGCAAGCAGAAACGCATTCCTTTTCTATGCACTACTCTCAACAACTCTTTTAGCCTACATCCTTGTAACAAAAACCTATGATACTTTACCCCTGATTTTTGTATCCCTATCCCAAGGGGTAACTATTTTCAGTGTTTCCTACGCATACTACAACAAAAGAGGCGACTGACCACATATGAAAACTCGCATGAAAGAATACCGAGAAAAAAATGGCATAACCCAAGAACAACTTGCAAAAAAAGTAGGCGTGGCCAGACAAACCATTCTTTTCATGGAGAAAGGCAAATACAACCCTTCATTACGCTTAGCCTATCAAATATCTCGAGAATTAAATGCCAAAATCGATGACCTCTTTTCATTTGACGACGAAAAATAACCTGAAACCAAAACCACAAACAAAATAACCATTCATATAAAAAAAATAAAAGGGTTGACCTTTTGTATTTGTAGTCTAAAAATAGGTGAGAAAAAGTTGGTGATATCCAACTTTATAGTTTGTGTGTATGGCTAAAGTTGGAGTTGTGGGGCCCTTTTTTTATGTGTTAGGTGTATTGCAGTTATTGCTAGTGCGGTTACGATAGCGCCAAACAGCACCACCAAAGCTGCACCTAACCAGCCTAAACCAAACATAACCGAACCCTCAGAAACAAACTGCGTAACAGAGGGCAAAGGATCCTTAGCCGCTGGAAGCACAGGAACAGGACTAGCTACAGGAATGTTTGTGACACCAGAATTAGAGGGAGCCGCATTAGACGTTGTTTTACTAGATGTAGACGTACTCGAAGAAGACGCGGTGGTGGAGCTTGAGGAGCCGCTGTTTGTAGACTTGTTTTCATCAGAGGGTGGTGGTGTGGAGCTGGGTGTGTCATCGGTTTCTTCTTGAGGATTAGTAGAGTTCTCCTCTATGGCTTTAGTATTGGGGTGTTTGGTATGGTGACTGTCGTTGCATGGATCATTTGGTTTATTGTGGTTGGGTTGTTTGTGGTCTTGATCTTTGCAGCTGTCTTGTGGTCTGCAGTCGGGTTTGGGTGTGCATGGGGGTGGGGTTGGGGAGCAGTCGGGTTTGGGTGTGCATGGGGGTGGGGTTGGGGAGCAGTCGGGTTTGGGTGTGCATGGGGGCGGGGTTGGAGAACAATCAGGCTTTTTTTGCTCAGTGTTCTGATAGATTATAGTTACATGACTGCCTGCTTGAAGA
>Ga0123354_10001241_pt1 | contig 30245 bp, 16 predicted proteins | sample TergutLab28metaG_2_FD_97872 | JGI IMG/M metagenome (GOLD analysis project Ga0123354, IMG submission 97872) | Labiotermes labralis P4 segment gut microbial communities from Petit-Saut dam, French Guiana - Lab288 P4 | ecosystem: Host-associated > Arthropoda: Insects > Digestive system > Gut ... | reverse complement strand
TATGTCTGGCTATGTATCCATCTCTACAGGTTACTGTGACTGGCTGTGTAACCATCTACACAGGTTTCTATGCCTGGCTCTATATCCATCTCTGCAGGTTTATATGTCTGGCTATGTATCCATTTCTACAGGTTACTGTGACTGGCTGTGTAAACATCTACATAGGTTTCTATGGCTGGCTCTATATCCATCTCTACACGTTACTGTGGCTGGTTCTGTGACCATCCCTACAGGTTTCTATGGCTGACTCCGTATCCATCTCTACAGATTTCGGTGGTTGGCTTTTTTTCTATCTTCATTTAAACATCTTCGTTGTTTGTGGCCAGGTTTTTCTTCTAAAATTACAAACTAATTATTTTTTTATTTTTATTCTTTTCATCGTATACTTCAGCTGCTTGTCTTTGTTATAATAACAATAACATTATTATTGTTATTATTATTGCACACTGGATTTTCTCCACTGTTTATTTTATGTAGCGGGAGTTAGATCTTAGGTTTTCTTTGTGCCGTTCGTGAGGAAGGAGAGAGAAAGTGAGAGTCTCCGAAATATACGTGATTTCAGGCTTCCGTCGAGAAGTAGCTAAGAACTGCACTCTTCTGGGTTATAACACAGCCAGTAGTGGAAATTTCTTAGAGAAATTACCACTACTGGCTGCGTAAAAAACCAGAAGAGCGCAGTTCTCCAAAACATAGGATTTCGGGATAATTATTCTGAGCAATGCTTTGCCCGTTTGTGGAAAAGCTCGTCAATCTCTCTTTCATATACGTCGGAACCAACCAAAATACTACCAAAACAACGAACCAAAAGAACAAGAGACAGACTGACCAACCACTCAACGATAATAACAGAAAGATCGACAAATCCAGCACGAAGAACATTTAACCTCTGCTCTGTTGTTCACAAATGCTGCGCACATTGCACTGCTACATTACAGTGTCGCGTGTCTGCGACCTTTTCTCCAAACTTTAAACTTAGACGCTTAATGAATGCAGTCGTTTCCTTTCACGTACTTCAAATGGTTAGACATAATTTGAATAACAAATCTTAAATCCTGAGTTGAGTAAATCTTCAATCCCTGGCTGAATCTTAAACACATGGGACGGTCACGTAACGTAAAAAGCATAGGAAAGCAACTTCAAGCAGGAATACAATGAAAAGACAACTGAGAACGAAGTGCAATTTCAGATACCGACTACTGTTCTACCTCGACAGCCTATCCTTTAGCTATCCTTAGGAACAGAATCGCCCTGAGAAGTTTTCCACGGGTGAGTCGCAAGTTCTGCTTAGTGAAAAAAAAAAAAGAAAGTCTTCCTTAGTTGGGGATTTGTTGAAAGAAGACTCGGATCCCTAAATCGCTCAATGCGAGTCTTTTGTTGGATTACAGAAGAACACCAAGAGAGTTACAGCCTTCGACGTCCTCTCCAAAGGAACAGTATCCATATTTTATTCGGGCATATAAGATATTTAATAATATCCAACGAAGAGGAACATGACCAAATGTATTTATGTGATATTATTTTTCGGCTTCTGGAAATGTGTTCCTTATTCTGAAATATGGTGTGTTTGATGTTAGTTTATTGTATTACGTAATATTGTTTAAGAATATACTCCAAGATTAGCAACGTGATACAGACCGTGCGACTACAAAACATTGAGTTGCGAATCAAGTACTTACACATTAGATACTCACCGTATTAAAAGCCCAGACACAAATGTAAATTGCTATACGTACGAGTCGTAGTTCACATGTTATAACATACATGTAGAGCACTTATATATATATATATTTCCTATTACTGAATTATTGCCTATGGAATTTGTTTATGTTGCACTAAATGGCCCACAAGAGTAAAGTAATGGAAATAATAAAGTTAAACAATGCAAGCATGTTACACTATCACCACTAAAATACACGAAATATTTCCACGCATAAAAAATATTATCATTATTTTCAATTAAAAATTAGCTTTTATTTTTTTGTGAGGCATTAATATTTTTATCATACTTTGAGATCCCCTTGTTCAAAGAACGTAAAATAATGCAGCTGCAAAACACTCGTGTTCTGTTCAAAGTAATCAATTTTATTTCATTTCTTAACGGATAAAACAGGCTTTTGTTACATATCATTACTGCTCAAAAATCATCTTATCTGAATTCTGCCATTATTGTGAACAAATATAAAAATACAAAAATTTGGTGACATTTTATGTTTCTCATCGTTAGACAGGAATATAAAACATCGTTCATTAATACAGGTGTCACGAAAACTAAAAGAGAATTATGACTTTGTTGAGTTCTGTGGTTTTTATACCCGTTGACCTAGTCACAAGGAACATCTATTTATTAGCTTCATCATGTCCGTCCGTCTGTCCGTCTCTCCGTATGCCTGACTCTCCGTTTGCCCATCTGTCCGCATGTGTCAGCGCGGCTTCCACTGGAGAGATTTCCGTGGAATTTGATAACGGAGACTTCTACGAAAATCTAAAGAGAAAATCCTGGTTCAGTTAAAGCTTGACAAAATTTTCGGACATTTTACATTTAGATTTGTCAGCGATAATAAATCGTCATAAATGCGCTCTCTTCGAAAGAAATGGTACCGGTCTGTTACGTTAGCCGAGAAAGTGTTACTTTAATTTTATGTTTACGGTTCCGTGCATCGCCGATCTACATTAATAATTGCCCAACGAGATGCAACACAAAGCAGTCTATTTATTATTCTGCAAGTTCTCTCTACTTGTTTCGGGTGTCAGCCACACCCATCATCAGCAGTACATAAAACTGTAACTACAGCCTCCGGTACTGGTCATAGCTTGGCCACGTTGGAGGGAGATAGCTGCACAAAATTATGACCAGTACAGGAGGCTGTAGTTACAGTTTTGTGTACTCCTGATGATGGGTGTGGTTGACACCAGAAACATGTAGAGTGATCTCGCAGAATAATAAATAGACTGCTTTGTGTTGCATTTCGTTGGGCAATTATTAACCTAGTATTACTTGAACTTGCAACTCTGTTACGTTATAGTTTATTGCACCTATTTTTCACTTCTTTATTGTTTGTTATATATTGCACTGAAGCGAATCGATATCAGAGCTGGACCGTTGCAGTACTGTTTAGTATTATAACCATATGAAGTTTTAACTAATTTAAACGGTAAAAACACGGGCTTCTCGTTGTGTTTAAGTGCAAGCACCCGGAAAATTTCGCCGTTTGTAACACAAAATAGCGAGAAAAGCGCTTAGTACAACAAGCAGCATTATTTTGTAATATAAGCATCCTCCCAGAAAAGGTCTCTACTGTATGCTGGACAATATTCCGTTTATTGCTACTCGTACTATGCGGTGGTACGAAAACATGTAACTGAGCTACGCAGCCTTAATCCGTAATACAGAATGCGGATTGGTTAGTAATAATGAACAGCTTAAATTTATTTAGTATTACAGTGACTACGGACGCTTTTAACTGTAAACACAACATATATTAACATACTTACCTACCTACCTACATACATACATACATATGGCAGTATTTAATTCAGTCTCCTGTCGAACGCGACCGTTAAACGGAAACTGCACACTTTAACGGACGGTAGTCTCATAGTTAAGTTTGTGTTATAAATGGTTCCACTGTACAGTAACATAAATGCTGAGACAGCTTCACACACTTTCAAAGTAAGAGGAATGAAATAAACAACATGTTCCACAATGTACAATTTAAAATTTTCACCAGACATCTCTTGGATGACATGGATATGGTGTGTAAAACACGTGAGGTAAATACAAAAGCGTGGATAACGTTGATATCAATATTTTATTGAGATTGTAAATTTGGAGGAATTACACATTTACCTATGGGGTTGAAATGCTAAATTTTGGTTTTCAGGAATAGTACATATGTGTGTGTGTTGATTGAATTTATTTCCTTGATGATGTTCAATTGTCGGTTTATATAAACACTATGAAACCCTTTGAATTAAATACAAGGGAAAAATTCTTCCACGCTATTTTAACGTAATTTTTCAGGCATGTGCCCCTGTATTTTGTTACATTATTTTGGATTGAAAGATTCATCACTTCACAAACATTAAACATTCAATTCCCACCTCGATGCACCACATACCAGTAAACAAAAGTACGGCTAATATAAATGAATAAACCTCCGTGTCGGAAAGTAGTCGGTTTTTAAATCCCTAACGCCATTAAAGGTTTAAACTTCAAGAAAGGAAGTCTTCTATGGAAGCTGCAAGTATCTCATATTATGAACTATCTTAAGGCTAAAATTAATCGACATTTTACGTACTAGCAAAAAGATTCATATCACACCTCACAGAGAACACTCTGTTCTTGAATTAGGAACATCGATGTATAAAATGTGTTTAGGAAAGTAATCTGCGCTATTGTAAGAAATATACGACACCCTGAAGTATTTTCTCTGCGTAAAATGCAGTGGTATATACACTAACCACTTAGTTTTGAAAGGGTTAATGAAGGTCTGTCACGAAGTTTCTTGAAGACAGAGGGTTACGGCACAAGATATCACTGCAAGCATTACACTAGTAAGGGGACTGCTTCAATTTATCCTCGAACGACGCACGTCTCAGAAGATGAGATGACATGCGAAGCGTCCAATTTATATCGAAGAAACTTTGGTTTAGAATGAACTTATACGCCTGTGAGGTATGACATCCGTCGGCTTTAAGCCAAATAACTTCCCCACTTGGGTCCCCCTCTCCTTTCCAGGCTATGCCGCTCGTGTCATCTGCAATGGCAGATCATTGAATAATGCGTCTTCTTTAGCCACCAGAAGCTCCACTCTCTCCGCGAACATCGGCTATTCATCATCAGGAATAAGTCCCTTCCCACTGCAGAAGCAAAATCGAGGAACGTGACTCTGCCTTGAAGGTTAACCTACGAATGTAACTCGGTAATTACCTAACGAAAATAAACGCAGGAAACCTGCTGACATAACTGATACTTTAATCAGTTCTACTAGAGGAAAGACGGAGCATATTCTGAAGTAAATCATAACCATTTCCTTCGGAGACTTTTCTAATGCTTTGGTAAGAAAGCTTTACAAAATCTGGACCTGAGAAGCAGAAGGGTTATAAGTCCAGTGTTATCATATTTGAGATAGTACACCATTTTTATTTTATTAGCAAGCTCTTTCAGACTCAGATGTTTTAAATCTAAAATCTGTCCCAGTGTAACATAAACAAGAATTAAAAAGGAATAAGTCTCAAATTAAGTAAGAATAATTATATATTAACTGCAATACAAAATATGACTCAAGCCCTTCTGCTTCTGGACTCCGAGAATTAAGAACATAGACCAACTTATTCTCAGAAATACAGTACTTTTGAAAAAAACAAAGTCATTCTTATTGGTGAACATATGGATACAGCTTGATGGAACCCGAAGGTACATTACCGCAACAGTAAAAGTCTGACATTATTTCCTGTTCTCTGTCACATTAACTGAATTCATTATCTCACTGATTATGCACTACGCGAATCTTGGTGACACAAATTGTATATTTTCTTTAGGTTATCCAAGTACACTTCTATGCACACATATATATAATTATACATGGTCACTCATATATATGTACATAAGGGCAACGAACGCATACAAAAAGAGCTGCTCAATTGTAGAAGGTAGTGGCTGCGACGTATTTGAAATTTCGGTCAGGATACTGAGAAATTCAATGTCGAATTTCTTGTGCTTTTAGTAGTTCCAGGGTTTGAGATTTAAAAAGTTGTTTTTCAATATGAAGTAGGAGAGCTAACTACTGAACCATGAAGTTAGATTAATGTTGTTCCAGGTAGTTTTATTTACAGAATTTCGAAAAATCTCTTACCTACAAACTTACGAATTCTAATTTGAAACACGTAATATCAGTTACGGCGTCTTTGTGTACACAAACTAAGACGGTGAGCCTAAACTACGTGTAAGAAGGAAAGGTGCGCTAAGTTAGACTGCCGCCATGCAACTTGCAATATGGCTTTTGTAAACAGGAAAATACAAATTCGGCTTCCATAAAAGGAGCGGAATTGCCGACTGCCTGTCTTGTTTATGCAAGACCGTATCTGTATTTATATTTACAAAGTATGGATTTTGACAAGAGAGCTAAAGCTGAAATTTCGAATCTTGGAAAAGACGACCTCTTCCATGCAGCCTCCCTTTTGGAGTGGAACATGTTCAGGTAGACAGCTGTAACTGTTCCCAGGTTTGAGCATCTAGAATTTAGTTCAATAACATTTATTTTCACAGATCTCAACCATCACTTTTCTGTATTGCAATATTTTATCTTTTATCTGAGACTTAAGTTCCTCATGTTGTTGACGCTGAGGATTCGGCTCTTATGGCTTGTTAGAGTGAGGAGCGGGGTATTGATTCCGAAGGTTTCGAAAGGATATAGCGCCATCCTCTTCAAGGTTTGAGGAGTCCTCTTGCTTCTTTACTAGAACCATTTTATTCTTCATACAACTTCTCATTCTTTCTCTGCAGTATTCATTTACGTATTCCATATTTCATATCTCATTTATCGTATACTCAACCTTCCAAAGAAAATCTCTTTGAGCCTATTTGCGATTACACGTGCTGAGCGAGAAATGCAAGACTAGACCTACAGAAGGCGAACCTACACCACAATAAAAGAAATGCATGTGGGCCTTTTGAAGCATGGTTTCTGATTTATGGCTTCCGAATAAATGAAGACAAAGCTCAGCGTGTCAACCTTAAGATTCCTTGCAGGAATTGCAGGATACAGGCTCCTGGGATCGTATTTTCTTCCACAACTTGTAGCTGGGGTTTTTACCACGATTTCCTGCCAGAACTATTGCAAGATGTGGCTCTGCATACTAGGATTCATTTAAAGTGCAGGCACGAAGATGATCCACCAAATTTTCTTCTTCATTTCGGGAAATCTTCAACAATGTGTCTCAGACACAAGGGATGGGAAGAGGTGCACCAGCATCATGGTTTCCTGGTTTCCGTGATTTAAAAACTATAGCTATTTACTTCTAGGGAAATCTAAAGTTTACTGTCAATGCTACAGCACTCAGTGACACACAGGACTTGCAACAACGAATAGAGAATGGATCTGAGATGATTCGCACAACACCTGGAATTTTCTAACGAGTCAGGCAGTCATTGTTCAGACACGCACCTTCCCACTTTGAGAGTTAAAGTGGACATTGAGCACTTTCTTTAACCCTCAGAAGAAAGCAAATCGAAAACCACACTTCAAAAGACATAAAACATTTGTTCTTATAATACTGCAGTGTACATTCAAGTTCCGTCGCACTGGCTGTGCATTTTTCATTCACTCTGTATTTTTAATTTATATGACAAAACGTTTATCTGGTTGACTAATACAACTTATCACACATTGTCCTGATTTCCAACAATATTATCAGAGTTCGCTCAGTTGCTTAACATAAATAATGCACCTTTATCTTTCACAGAACCTACGAAGTACAGAGCAAACTGAATGGAATACTGGTGCTTCTGCATTTGACTTTCTACTGTGAAACACATCAACGTGCAATGAAGGTGAACAAAGACTGCAAAAGAATAGTAGAAGACAAAACATTTGGAGGATATAGCGCAAGCGAAACACGGGATTTGGTGACGAAGGGCAAGAAAATTGAACTGTAGGGAAAAATGAAAAGAATAGTTGTATATAAGTTATTGAACTTGGTTAAATATGAAGTTATTAAATAAGGAAAACAATCCGATGGAAATTTTACTTGTTCTAATCAGCAAAATCTCTAACTATAAGTCACAATATCTATTGATTTGCTTAATTATAATTAGTAGTATTTTAAACGTAAAATTTGGTGTTTCCAAAGTTTAATATTGAAATACATATTTCGTAATTAAAGTAGAATATGTTCTAGCGTCTTGTCTGCATTGAGCGGACGTCCAGCGACGAGGAGCACAACGTAGCCAATAAATCTATCGACTGTACAAGAGCAGAGTGATGTTTAAGTGACGGATTTCCAATGCAACTTGTCAATTCTACTCATCCATTTTTAATTTCTTTTGAAGTTACACATCTGCTGTGCTTTGGTACGTATAATTAGATAATAAGTAAAAATCGTTAACACACTTTTATTTTCGGTAATTGTTTACAGCAACATATTTCGAAGAGCCGAAATATATTGTTGCAAAAATTACTGAATTTAAAGTTGTGTGAATGGTTTGCACTTATTAACTAATTACATATCCTTTCATTTTAAGGTAATAGTAAAATAATTTTAAATATTTTATGTAATATTTATACACATTTATACACATATGCTTACCCTATATATACACATAACACCTACAGATGTAAGAATCTGGTGTACGCAGTTAAGAGAGTAACTGTTTTTAAAATTTTCAAATCTGTATTTATTATAGCTTTACCAATGATATTTTCTTATCTTAACTTAAATTTAGTGGTCTAAGAGGTTCCGCGTATATTTTTATGTGGTCCCTGATGATGGCGACATGCTGAAAAATGTACATTTAACATTAATAAATAATATTTTTCTATTCTGTATTACTTGTAATATCAATAACGTGCCTATAATTATTGCTATGGCGCTCTGTATATTATAAATCGATAATCAGCTCATCGGATTTGCAGGAAACCTGATAATGGCAAGCTGCACTGAAGTGTGTAGAATCAGAATATCGGAAACTTTATATCAATGGTCATTGCCAGTAATTCTTGTATATTCTCGGAATTATATTACATAATTAGCGCATTATTTTGCATATACTTCCAACGGCAGAGTTTGTCCCGTCTGTGAATTCACTCTTAGGTAAATGAGAAGATATCTGACGAGCTGCAAAACAATATCTGAGTCAGTATCTTTTAGGTTACAGACATGCAAGGAATGTGACTAACATTAATTAGGGACAAACTCTGAACATCCTGGCCACTTAGTACGCAGCTTTCATCAAACCTTCTGTGTGATTTATCACTTACCATGAGAGAATATTTGTGTTCCTTTCCTGCTAATAAAAATGAGTAATAACTAAATAAAATTTGGCAGGTGTAAATATAATTGTTAGTTAAACACATTAGTTGCGAATTACATTGTGCCATTGTATAAACAAGAGGCTTATATTAAATAGAGTTTGTCGAATTATCATATTTAATAATCAAGTAGGCTTTTGAGTTGTTAAAGTGCAGCTATGTGAATTGCACTTATGTTATATTTCGTTCAAGTTTATTGTAGCTATATCAGTACTTCTGACATTATTGTTCCCCGAATCCACTTCTGATCGGAAGTTTTCCCCTCCAACAGTCAAACGTTTGAAGGTTTCTGCCTTCTTTATAAACGTCTGCTTTATACACTACACTCTTATTTGACTGCACATGTTCCATTCACTCTATATTACACTTACATGGTAAAAATTATGAATATTTTTAGAAACAACCATACACAAAACATTCTTTTGCGCGTCATTGCATAGTGCAATTCCATTGCAGAGAATCGTCTTTGTAAATTTAATTTCTCAGCTCGACTGGAGAACGTCCTTCAGTTTATTTACTCGGAATATTCAAACATCACCACTACAATTGCTATATTCTGGACTCTACTATGTTCGAATTACTTAAGTTATCAATTTGTGAAGGAAATGAACAAATAGTGAGACGTGTTGATTCGTAACATACCAAGGATTTTAGTATTGCGCATTTTAAAATTTCATGCCCAAAACTCCCTTCAACTTGCACATTTTAACTAGTTACTTAACACGAGCGTGTAGCAAGCATGCAGTCCACAACAGTTTCAAATAAATTTCTCAGACACAAACAATTTATAACGACTTGTAATCTCGAATAAAGAGAGACCAACTTGATGTCACTTGCTTTATTATTTCATTATTTACCGCTCAACATGTTTCGGATGTTAATACATCCATCCTCAGGAGCTTGTGACTTATTTCATGAGTTATTTCATGAGTTGTATTGTTCTGGTGTGCTTCAGCCTGCATCCGGATACCACACCACCACAGCCAAACTACAACGTAACACCAACACGCATCGAACCAGAGCAATACAACCCATGAAATAACTCAACAAGTAAGTCGCAAGCTGCTGAGGATGGATTATTAACATCCGAAACATGTTGAACAGTAAAAATGAAATAATAAAGCAAGTGATATCAAGTTGGTCTCTCTTTATTCAACTATCAAAATGATGCATATTCCAATAAACATAAGACTTGTAATCTTTATTTTGAAGTTACAAATGATTTAAATTGAAATTGTTTTGCACTTGTAAAAAGTAACATAAATAAAAAGAAGTTTGAAAAATGAAAATTCAAAGAAAATTCCTTTTCCCAAAAGAAACAAAACTGTGCCTTGTCACGATTGGATGTGTTTTGTCGTCGGCTTTCACAATATAAGTCCAGATTCCTTTTAATATAATTTCGTGTGAGATTTGTGGTGAAAAAGGCGACAATGCAACTGGTTTTTCCCGAGTACGTCATCGCTTTTTCCATCATATTTCCATGATCAGCCCCACATATATTAAATTTACGGAAATTAGCTTCGTGTAATTCTACATATTTTCTTCGTATTCATGCAGGCAACATGAACAACCTTCTTCAAGCAAAAAATTATCATAATTATAGATAAATAATTTTGAATATAGAATTAATTATTAAACTAAAGTTCGTTATTTTAATTTTGGAGTATTTTTCTCTTGCCTGTAGGGCTGTGTGAAGAGAAACGCCCTTTTAAAACACAATACTTGACTTCATAAATATTTCAGGGCTGCGGTAGGAAAATGTTAGAAGGTTACCAGCTCCTCCTAATGAAAACAGCCTTTAGGCTTTAGAGCAAGTGAACCTGAATCTCCGTAGAATGATGAGGATCCCTATATCCCTATTAATAATGTAAATTAAATTTATGCACTTGTAACAACTGCGACATAATCTGACATTTCTTAAGTTAACGTAAGCTCCAGTTCTTCTTTGCTATGCAATTTTAATGAGTTTGCAAGTAACGCGACACAGAAGAGGCTGGATGAAAATTGATGTTCAAAAACGTTTAATTTACAACGTAATGAAGTAGACTGTTGTTGTTGTTGTTACGAAACGTCGCTCTGTTGTTTGGTTTGTCTGTTCATTATATTTGTAGCAGACGGATGGTATGTGGTTCCAGAATTCAGTGTTTAATGGAGTGAAAACCTGGCTATTTTTTATTTTAGTAAGAGTTCACAGGGCTGTATAGGAAGAAGAAGAGAGAAAAAGAGACAGATGAGAATAAATGGGAGAGTAAGAAAGGGTAACTAGTGAACCAGAAGAAGAAAATGCAGAAACGAAATAGAGCGTTGAAAAGAGTGGCGGAAATACATAGGATGTGGAGAACAGAAAGTAGATAAAATAAAAGAAAAGAGATGAAAGTAGTAGATGAAGAGAGATAGCTGAAAGAGGGGGTGGTGGAGCGTCACTAAACTCGAGGTTCAGAGAGCTTAACTCCTCTAGGCAAGGGCGGGAGGAAAGCTGATGCTCACTTGGATTAAACACTGCACCCGCTTCCAAATCCGTAGATTTATTCCGGCTAGCGTCAACTTATTCCTGTGAGCGTTCGCCTGTCTTGCTCTCTCCGTGTACCGCCACGATCGTCTCAAAAGTGGTACAATGTCAGATGTATTAAAACAAAAGTCGTGCTTATTTGTTACTTAATCGCCCAAAATATTTGAATCAAAATCTTTGAATTGATAGAAAGGAAGCGAATAAACTAATTGCGAAAATACTTCGGAATAAACTAAGTGTTCCACAAGGTGCAAGATTTCAAAATTCGTCCATCTTTCGAATAGAAGTATTTCGTAAAAGCCTGAAAAATCTTAAGACCATTTATGACCCAAAGTAAATTAATTTCGAGACTAATCAGCTACATCAAAACTGTAATTGGGTCGTATCATTGACTTGCCGCAAACTGACCTAAGTTTGGTGAAAACTGGTCTGTTTGAATGGGTGCAAATACACGCGTGTCGAAGCAGCTGACGTGATGTGCCATACACGTGTGAGGGGTGAGGTTCTGATTCCCAGGATATTAAGACAATTGTCTTCCGGTGTGTGACGCCGTGTAGAAAGGTTGATAAAATCCAACCTTTCGGAGCAAACTAATTCCTCCATCCTCAGGACAGAGGATTTTCCCCAAAAACTTTTGCATTGTTCTCCCAAAATATACGGCATAACACCCAATAAAACGGTGACATCCATGTTCTTAAGTACATAGTTCTGGATTTGGTTGTGAACGATTCTAATAATATTCCAATATCTAGACAATGAATAGCTTAGGCGTGTAACACTTTACAGCAAGAAGCGCTTTGTTTAGCTTCGAAGAAGACCTTATATAACAATGCGAAAATCTCTTGATAGAAGCTCAATAACACAAGTGTTAGGGTCGGGGGATGTACAGCTGTTTTCTATTTCTAACAACAATACTGATAAAGCGTCCATTAGAACTGAGTCACATGAGTTCCACCACAAGATAACAGATAACAACCAAATCCAATTTCATGTCAATATTTAAACCCAACAATCCAAAAACAAATAACAATATAGACCATCATTCACTTAGAAACAAGCTGCACCTTGACCTGAAATAAATCAAAATAAAGAATAAAGAAAATTAAACAAGCCCTAAAAAGAGAATCAATAAACGGCTGTATACAAACCAAAGCAATTAAGTAACGTCCAACGCGGACTATCGATAACGAGACAGATTCCTCTGGACGGAATTAGATACCGCCAAATTCTTTAAGTTTAAAGAGCATAACTAATACTATTCAGGCACACAATAACAATTAACATTCCAAAATAATAGGGTATCTAATCCTAGTTTACTAAAAGAATTTCACAGTCTCCAAATAGAAATAAGAAAGCAATAACCCGTTTTGAAATTGGTAATATCTTGCATGTAATGTTTTTAATTTTCAGAGTTTAACCCTGTCACACAGATCTTCCTTAAAGAATATTTCTTGCCCACGACAACAACAAATATGTAGAGGATGTTATACTAATTATGCGAATTACGTACAAAATATGAGTTTGAGATGCACTGTTACATCACAAACAAGATGGAGCAGGTATACCCGTACGGTTATAAACGTCGATATTCGTGTCGGCTTTATGTCTGGCAATAAGCACCGGTTAATAGCAACATATTTTAAGGTATGCATAAATCAAAGTTTATACGAACAGAATAACAAACCCAAGCACCATAAAGTAAAGTAACGTAAACTAAAACAGTCCAACCTTAGTCAATATAATCACCATGAAGACCAATATATCGTAAAGAATAAGGTTTTTACAGAGGTTTATTGTATTTATATGTGTTAAGATTTACCCTTTTTGAATAAGCCCAACCTTCAAATTCTCGCGCCATTAGTTTCGAAATACGTTAATTATGCAACTTCTTATGTTATTACCATAATTTTGCAGATTTGCAACTCCTCAACGTGCAGATCTTTCCCTTTATCTGTCATTCTTCATTTGATACTTTTCTCAAGGTCCAGACGAGAAACAAAAAAGACGGTGACAAAAATTGGCACATAAATAAGAAAGGCTTACCTTGATGTTTAAATAACTAAATTAATCCAAAGCTTTCTTCAGTATCTATATTTTCAGATTTTCTCCTTACGTATATTAGTTTTGCCGGAGACACCTAATTTGCCAGTTACAATATTCTTATCATACTTTGAAATTCTGACTGAAGAAATCATTAAAATCACACAATTGCGGAAATCCAGTATACAATTGGGAGTACTTGGTTTAGAATTCTTTTTTACATTGACTTTCTTCAATTGCGATTGCAGTTTAACTTAACATATTTTCATTAGTAACGTTAGGTAATAAAATTGGATAACCTTCAGACAGGAACCGATCATTTAAAGCAAGTGTCAATTCTAGGCCCTACTTTATATGCAATATGTCATTACACCGAAATAACTATAACAGTACCCGTTTGAAATAGAAATACGTCTGTAATAAAGATATTTATTTTTATTACTTTCTATAATTTCTCCTCTTATTTTCACTGAGTTTTCATGACTTACTACTGCTTAAAGCTAAAAGAGTTTTTATTTTATCATTTTTATTAATATTTCAATTTTAGAAATTGTAGGCTTTACACTTCCAACGCACTACAGTCTCTCGCTTGTGATGAAACGCTACTGTCTATGAAGAAGGACTTTATCTTGACTTAGACTGAGGTACTTATTTTCTTGAAATTTTTAAAGCAAGACCAAGAAAAGACACGAACTCCTCCATCGACGATTTTTAACCTATCTCGAAAATATAATTTGAATCCTGTGCCTTCTGAATACAAAACAGTAATCTAAGACATACTTGTACATATTAACATTCATTATAATAGTCAATATTCTTTGCTTTAAAAATGACACCATTTCTTGCCGAAAGATTTAAATATATTCTGAAAGAAAGAAATATTCCTTTATTGGCTTGCAGGACTACAATATTGCAGAACTCCTTTGTATCCTCTATAAGTTTCTTCACGTATACCAAGAGTTTCTTAACACTGGATTAATTTGGCCTTTTCTAGTTGCAACATCACTTCAGAGCAAGCACGTGATTTGTTCGCCCTCGAACGGCAAAGTCACGCAGTCCCCTTACTAATGTTGGCTGGTCTGATCTCTTACAAGACCACCTAGTCTGTTGGATGATCGTACAGCGCCATGGTATGAAGGGCTTAGGAAGGCCAGTCCACGAGATACAGAAGGCCGTTTACCACCAACACAGCGAAATATCACAGTACCAGCAGCAGTAAGTTGCATAATCCGGGTACGTGAGACTGAAGCTTGTGTGTAACGAGTTACATTTTAAAATTAAAGAACAGTACGTTAACATTGCACAAACAGCATAGAATAAAAAACCGAAGGTCGATTCCAGGCAAGAGCAAGCAATATGCCTTCGCTACGAATTCCAGGACGGATCAAGGATCCATCCAGCTCGGTGTCTGATGGCTAACAGGGGCCGTAAAGCCGAGGGACGTGAAACATTCCACTGCCCTTCTTTCGGTGAAAATTTAAATATTTCGTGGATCATTAACTCCGAAATCTTATACATCTGTAATGCTAGGGTGCTTAATCAAGCCAGGGATAAACGTAACTACATTTTTACGATTTCGACTTGGTAATACTGGAATTATGCCCACTAATTCCTCTCTGTAAGTGTATGTTATTTACTTACGTTGTAAGTATAAGGCTGTAGACTGCCTGAAAAATTAAAAGACTGAGAACTCAAAATTATTCTTATCATAAAGCCAGCGAAATGCATCAAATTATCAAATTTATTTTAGGAATATGCTCGATACAGGTTATGCTGACTGCTTGCTAGCAGGATCATCCTGATCCCGCTAGCAAGCAGTCAGCATAACCTGTATGACCTGTACCTATTACTGTGTGTACAGTACTGGGCTCCTGATGATGGACAGAGGAAATATCCGAAACATGTACAGTTCTATTCCTAAAATACATTCGAGAAATCAGTGCATATATTTGGTTTTATTATAAGAATAGATCACGATGCACGGTCCTCTGAACGTCAAACTCATTAGTACTAGATTTTATGAATCAGACCATTGTGGGGGGAGGGGGATCTATTTAAGAAATTGTGTGGGTGTCTATAAAAACACGTAAGTATACAAGATAAAAATATTGTGCAGATAAAAGATTGCATGTGGCTGGATTAATAATTTGGCTTAGGATGGGTCCAGGAGGGAGCTCTTGTGAACAGCGTAACAAATATTACTTTGTGTATTCCGTGCATTAGGGTGTAATAAATAACTCATGTCACTCCAACAAATGCACTATTGTATGATTTATGCTTACAGTCTTCTCCATACCTCCTTCATGTTTCGGGGGGCTATTATATCGCCATCTTCAGGGAGCTGCCACCAAAATGTTTTAAAACAAACACCAACAAATTAGATCACCTGAACATGCAAATATTGTGGTATCAATAATGCATAATTATACAGGATTTGTTTAAAATTATGTACATGAACATAATATACTGTTGGCGAAACAGCAATAATATGTTGTGCCTTTTTTAAAAGGTCAGAAACAATACATGTTTATGTTTTAAATATGCTTTATGTAGAGGATCTGTTCTTACATGATCAAAATTGTATCCAATCCATATACGGTGTGCATTGTATGATGACTAACCGAAGTGTGACCTACTTCACTGGTGTGTGTTTTAAAGAAATTCTGGTATCCGCTCGATGATGAAGGCGAGATAATAGTTCCGAAACATGTAGGAGCTATGTAAAAGATAAAGTTCACCCTAGAACAGTCCACGAAGGCCCAGAGTGGGGAGTAGAAATATAGAAATATTCTTTCTTTAACTTCGGCGCTAAACAGGGTGGGTGTTCAACGCCACAACTCGGCCTTTTTACCGCCGGGAAAGGCATGGTACCCAATTGCATCGGAGGTTGGGTGGGCTTCCAAGGCCAGTTTGGACGGTTGTGGAAAATCTCGCCCTCACCGGAATTTGATCCCTAGACCGTCCAGCTGTTAGCGAGACACTATACCGAATACGCTCTCCCGGCCCTTATGTAAAAGATGGTAAGCATAAATTATAGAATTGGGCATTTTTGGTATGATATGAGTTATTTGCCAAAATGAATACTTGGGTTCTACAAAGACAGATGTACTATTGACTATCTGAGCGACTAGCCTTTTCATAAAAACCTTGTTTCATGTAAGATTACGTGGCTCCAAAAATGTTAGGAACTTGGCCTACTCACAATACATTTAAAAATAATTATTCCACAGTCCTGAAAACAAATTAAAGCAACTGAAATCACCAGACAGAATTCAAGCTGTTTTTTTAATACGAAAGATATAAGTGCTTATGTATATATATAGCTGGAATAAATAAGTTCTACGTCTGAATAATCATTATTCTATTTCCGGCGCTGGTAGAATATTTAAACTTAGTCGTTGATATTGCGGGAGGAAAGGAAGCTGAGGGTGTTTGATAACATGGTGTTGAGATCTTTTGGACCTAGGAGGGACGAGGTGACGGGGGAATGGTGAAGATTACATAACGAGGAGCTAAATGATTTGTACTCCTCACCCAATATTGTGCGGGTGATAAAATCGAGAAGCATGAGATGGGCTGGGCATATGGCGCGTATGGGTGAGGAGAGGGGAGTGTATAGGGTCTTGCTGGGGAAACCAGAGGGAAGGACACCACTGGAGAGACCTAGGCGTAGATGGGTGGATAATATTAGGATGGATCTCCGGGAGGTTGGATGTGGGTATATGGACTGGATTGGGCTGACCCAGGATAGGGACAGGTGGCGGACGCTTGTGAGTGCGGTAATGAACCTTCGGGTTCCGTGAAATGCGAGGAATTTCTTGACTAGCTGCAAACCAGTTAGCTTTTCAAGAAGGACTCTGCACCAGGGAGTAAGTAAGTAAGTGGAATATTTAACTCCATAGTCTGTAACGCCCAGACAGGATCTACAGTCCAGACAGCCTCCTGTTCACTTATTGCTGTGAAAGCATTCCTCTGGATAAAGGGTCCGGAGTCTGAAAATTACGCAGACTTGATTACGAGTACGTGAAATGTGCCTCCATTCTTCAACCTACTTTCATTTTGTAAACGAAATCAGCTTAATTTTTTACCTTAAAAAGCATGTAAAAAATTTACAGAGTAAAACTATGGGACTGAATTTAACAAACTATCTCAGTATAAAGTCCATCACGGCAGTCCTAAACTTTTGATGAATCTTCTAGAAATCAAACAAGATTATTTTAAGTCGGTTAAATTAAAATGTAGTTGTAAAGTAAATACGTCGAATATTAATACAATAAAGCACACTTTCACTATGTTAAGGCAAATAGATGGATACAAATTTCATCTTTAGGAATGACTTTTAAAACAGTCAACTGATGACCGAAGAGACATAATTTATGGATAACTTTACATCTAAAATTTTCAAACTAATTTATTTTTATTTAACAGAAATAATAAATACTTAGATCTTTCCTCGGGGTGGGGTTAGTAATTTAAAAAAATGCTCTTCCTCTATGTTTTGAGTGGAAAAAAAAGGAAGGTTAATTTTGGTAAAGGAACTTAAAAAAAAGGTGGCCACTTTGCAATGAGAAAAAGCTAATTGGCTTCTAATATGTAACAAAATATTTATGGTAATACATATGAAATTAGCTCGGAATCAAGTCCAATTGCAGGCAGTTTACTTTAGTGAGCTGTAATGCTCATATTCTCAAAATATGTATTCAGTTAGCTCTCCGAGTGTTCAATAACAATAAATTTTTAAGACACTAGGAAAAATTCCTACGCAGTTGAGTGTGAGGCTTTTAGGTTATGTGCGAATATAAGCTAAAGGCAACAGGGAATTGATACTCAGAAATATAAAATTTCTTGGTGTAAACGCAAGCTTGACTTTCCAAAATATTCTAACAGTAATGGAACAAACTTAAAATAATTCATTCTTATAATTTTTTCCATCTTTCCATTTTGAAAATAAGAATTAAAACCCTGTATTTGGAAGGATCCGTCCCCGACCTCTGGAAAATAAATAAGGAAAACAGAGATGATTTGGGTCCGAAAAGAAATCTGTTCCCCACTTCTCGGCCAAAGGTTGATAACATTTTTCTTATCGGTCTTAACTGAGTTTGTGTTCAGTTATTTCAGATATAGTCACACACAATATAATGGATATGCTCTTAACTTTATTTAATATCTGGTAGATCACAAGTTACACAGTGACCTACAGGTCCATTTAGTGTACAAAGGAATAGTGACCACAAAATTATGTACTTGTAATACGTTTAGGAGGGTGTTGAGATTGTAGTGACGGTGGGTGCAATAAACTACTTGTCTAAACAAAACTTTTCTCTAGGGCAGCCTGAAGGCACCTTCATTAGGTCCAATTCACTCGTCCTGAAAACATTCGAGTTGTGTTAGTTTTTTTGCAGAATAATGTCGTCACTTGCCCATGTTCCGCTCTCCTTCGTTATTGTCCCATCTACTATTCGGGTTATACATACTATTATTCTAAACATGCAAATTTTGCGGAAGTTCACTTAACAAACGCTTGTCTACTAAATACAGCCACAGTGCAGACATTTGTACTAATTCTTGGTGTGTGTTTATGCACAACTTCCACTGCCACCTTGTTCAGAAACTGTAAATTACAGTGACATGGATTGCGATACTTCGTGGCTTGAGAAATATTTACATGAGGTATATTTCACTTTAACTTAAACGTCAATATCTGAAATTAATTTTTCTAAGTTACCTTCGTTTTTTCTACTTTACTGTAGTTAATAAACACTTCAAATTGAAATACTCTTCTGTTTTATTACAATTTTTTATTTGCTTCCATAAGGTCATTTTAAAGTTTCCTTAAAATCCTAGATATTAATTTGTCTTTCAAGGCACATGCACTTTCACTTTCCGCTGATAAGCGAATCTACTATTCTAATACGTTAATCTTTAAAGTACTGGACATTCTAATGTACTAATACTGTCAAACGATAATGTAATATTACACAAATATTATAGGAAAATATAACAATATTAAATATTCCCGTTCTGTTACAATGAGTTGTTGTTTGTAACAAATGACTGATAAAATTTCAAGGTTGTTTTCCTATTACCACGAATTTAAGTATGATTCTGCCCTAGAAATTGGAAAGTCTTTTGTAAAAAGTGTGTTTAGAAGTAGGATACGTATAGGCGGGGATGTAAAAAGAAGGTGTGAAATCTATTTATTGATATTAAGTTTATGAAATTTAAAACTAATGCACATATGTTAAATAATGTACGTCCTAACCGGCAGGATCCAATGTACATCCGCATTACAGCGATGGATCAGTTAATGCTGCGTAGAGAAATGTTGGCAATGTATTATGAGAGAGATAAAGAACTAACAGGGCGAGCGAACACCGAAGAAACCGAAAACGGAAAGGCAACCACAAATTCCAAGAAATTTTGCTAGACTGGCAGGAAAATCTGTTACGCTCGGCAAACTGCGGAAATCGCAACTGAATCTCAACGTATTTCCCAGAAGATTAAGAAATTTAAATCCTAGGTAAATGACGAAGCCAGTTTTCTCAGTACCGCGATGCAGGTTGCTTGTCTACATTCCTGTGTATTTCTATGTCTTTTAGGGATTTTTCTGCCTGGTGTAGTTGACACGAAAGTTAGATGCAACCAGCAACTTTGTCGTTTTGCAGTTAACTGAGCAATATTCAGGGCCGTATGACAAAAACCATCCAGACTATGTCCGGAGGGACAAAAGTGTTTTGACTTTGGAAAGAATTTCACATGAAATACTGTTAGATGTACATATGTTCCAGTTAAAACCTATAATGGAATCCAGATATAGATTAGGCCAATGCACACAACGTGAAGTTAAACAATGTCTGTTGTTTAATAGAATTTACAGTTAAAATGTTTTGCATGCTGCAAAATTACCAAACTTATTAACTTATGTTAACCCATTGACATGGAATTTCACTTGCTTGAGTTAATAAATTATTAACCAAACGATTTTTCAAAAACTACATCAACGATAACCACCGCCACCCATAATATTCTTTTAAGATAAACATGGAAAGACTGACTGAAGAATTTTTTGCCCACTTCTTGAAAATAAGTTTTCTTTGATCCAAAAATTGTGAAACGTAGCAGATGCTTTGAAGAATGAATTCAGATTATCTTCTTTGCATCATATTGGTCTCTCGAATACCTTAAACTTTTTATTCAATATTCGGTAGGCACATCTCACATTTCTTCGGTCACGAGAGCGTCTTTGTGAAAACTACTTTTATTTATTGGTATTTCTCTACGTAATACAAAGTCTCATGAAATCGACATGCAGTGTTCGATATCATCCGATGTTATAGAAGCAAAGCGCAAATAATTGAACAATTGTTATCACGCGCTATCTAGATGAGAAGTGGAGGGGTTTCACATCATTAAATGTAATAGTTTCCTTATTTTTAGGAAAGGAGCAATTATGAACAGCCTCTTAGTAATAGTCTTATTTAATTCCATGCTGAGCTACCGAACAAAAGCTTCTGATAAAAATTCGAAATTTTATGTCATGCGGAAGTCAATTGTCCGTTTGAAGAGACATTCACGAAATCACTGCTTTATTATATTTACTGCCGATAAACGTCTGGTGTGAGGCTCAACACCTATTTCACACTAACACACAAACACAAACAAAGCAAAGATGGTCGGGAACCCCAGGTCAAATAACCCCCCTAACGTGACTCAGATTAGCATTGTTTTGGCGACTAGTTTCTATGAGCCGAATATTCAGTAGGCTGGTTTCTAACAATAATGAATAACATCTTGTTCCGGAAATTAACACGCTAAATAACACATCTTCGAAATTCATAAATTATTAACATGGATAGTTGCAGTAAAGTGAGTTAGTGATGGTGAACTAAATTAAGTACATAAATATTTTTGGCGGATGCTACAACGTAACCACAGCTGAAGCTACATGTTCCGGCAGTAGTAACATATATGTGTAAGTACATCACTAAATGACTTACATTTTCACGTCTGTGTCTGTGTGAGCTCAGACATCGCACTGTGTTCTATAGTTCCCCAAACATGTACCATAAAAACGTCGCAGCCGTCGTGCTTGTCTATTGGATCCCGGTGTTTACGCAAATTTATTTTGCATCGCCCACGCAAATTCCCCGAGTGCAGCTCAACTTTACTGTGACCCCTTAGCCGGCAGACTCGTCATCCACGTACAACCATTACCAGACTTGTGTTAATATCATCTCATAGGAAACCACCTACTGGCGCCAAACCGAAATCGCAGGTGAGTGGCTGAGTGGCTTTTTTGTACGTGTGGTGTCATAGTAGTTTCCAAAACACGATAAAAACAAATTACAGAGTAACGTGAAGGTTTACAATTCCCTCGGCTGTTTATAACAGGACGATATACCAATGCAAAGTACTTCTGTATTTCTTGCGAGATTCGTTTGACATGAGACTTATTTTAAAAGAAAAGGTCACAGTGAATTTTGATCTTCCACATTTCGATACAAAAATGTTATGTATACCACCAGAAAGGGAAAAGTTTAAACAGATAAAACTATGTAATTTCTAATCAACGCAGAACACAGTCGTTAATATTTCATAAAATGTACACAGTCATTTATATTAGAGTGGTCGAAGCGACAAACGTCTACAAATTTCTGCCCATCATTTCACAGTTTCCTTATACCGAACGTAATAAATAAAATACAATACAAGGTAAAGAAACGTAGAGAACTCGAACACTGACCTTGCATTATTATTCATAGACGAATTTGTAGTAATGAGAATATAACACCGAATGTACCTGTTATGGTTTCCATTTGGCTTGGCTCTTACTCACTTCTGTGGCTGTCCAGTAAAATGGTCACTTCTTACTAAATAAAATCTCGATTACAAATTAGAAATTTTAGGCTAAGAAATAAACATTCCTGCTTTTTGTTGGAAATAACCAAGAAATTAGGAAAAATCCATCTGAAACTTTCAAGGTTCGGTACGTGAATATCGGACACTAGACCGTCGAGTGACTTCGAACTGATGCGTAAGGGTGCTGCCAGTGACTCAGAATACGTGGCGACGATTAGCTGAGCGAGTCTGACAGACTGCAGAAGGGACCTACTGTGGTTTAACTTTAGGTACTATAACGGCCTTTACCTGGAAGAACTAAGAAAATAACATGTCATTTTGTGTCCTGGTCTAGTTTCCCACCGGAAGCCTTCCAAATATAAAACAGAAACTTTGTGGCTTCGGCCATCTTGCTCGGTTTTTTCGATCAGAATAAGAATAACAGGAATCAGGAAGAGAAACAGTAGCATAATAATAATAATAATAATAAATGAAGACACGGTTTTGGCGGTGGCGGCGACGACGGCGATGATGGTGATGGTGGTGATGGTGGTTATGCTGGTAGTGGTGGTGATGGTGGTGGTGGTTGTAATGATGATGATAGTAAGAGTGATGGAAACGGTGATAGTGGTTTTCGTGGTGGTAGTGGTTGTGGTGGTGGTGGTGGTGGTGGTGGTGGCGATTTCCTTTTTACTGTAAACGTGCGTGAAACGAATATGATGGTGAGCAGAAACGCATTCAAGCCGTAGGTGACTGGACCGCTTTATCAGAACAGACTATCCCTCGCTCAAACGTTATTACAGAGATCCTTTTCGCAACAAGCTTCTAACCTCTTCTCGTAGCGCACCCCGTGGAGTTCAAGGTATTGCTGTGCAGTCACTGCAGACAGCAGTCGAGTTTGATATATCAAGATAATGGAAAAACATGTACGGCTTTAATTCCAGTTGCATTATGTGTTAAATAAGGAAAATTGTAAATAAGTGAGAACGTAAATAAATTTCATAAGGAAATAAGTTGATGATATTTTACTCTCACCACTAAACAAAGGCACAGACGTTATATCTCACTGGCAAGTAGATTAAATTACAAGAAATGTCAATACAAGTGTGTGTTATGTACGCAATACACAACAAGAAATTACGAGTGTGCATTCACATGCGTTGCACTAACTCAAGGGAATGAAGTCTTCCATGAGGAGCTGACAAGCCCTTCCATACGTAAATAATTTCCCTCCTGTAATAAAACTCAATTTTCCGTACTCTGTCCATAAAACAAAACAATGAAATTACTTTCCTCGATGATAAAGCTCACAATACCTTCACAATTTTGCTTTAAGCTCCGTTCTGTTATTAGAACCTATTCTGTTTCTACGAGGGGTTGTTGATAAGTCTTTAGCCCGCCCAGGAATGAAACAAGCTACAGCGACCAAACTCGAGATTTATTCAACATACTCCAAACGAAGATCAATACATTTCTTAGCCCGTTACTCTAACTTTCGCAAAACGCTCAAAAAATAATTTAGAAAATGTCCGTCCAAACCGGTTTCCGCGGCATCAAAGACCTCCGCGTCAGAAGAAAATGTCTACCTTTCAATTGCTTTCTCAGTCCAGGGAACAGATGGTAGTCCGACGGGGCCAGATCCGGAGAGTAGGATGGGTAATCAAGACACGGGAAGCCCAAGTAGGCCAGTTTCTTCTGGGTTGGAAGTGCCCGGTGAGCCTAACGATTTTCGTTCAAGAACAAGACCCCCTTGGTGACCTTCCCGCAGCGTTTTTACTTCAAAATGTTCTTCAACTGCACCAACAGAGATGAGTAATACTCCGCGTTGATAGTTTGGACTTTTGGAAGATAATCAATAGTGAAGATGTCGTCTTGATCCCAAAAAAACCGAATCGAGGCGAGAATTTTCCAGCGTGTTTTTGCACTCGGAATTGTTTGGGGCGGAGTGAGCTGCTATGCCCCAATCCATTGATTGTTGCTTTGTATCAGGGTCATAGTGATATAACCAGGTTTCGTCCATGGTCACCAATCGCCACAGGAATTCATTTGGATCGTGCCGAAAAAAAATCCAAGAGTTGCTCAGACGACTGGCACCGTTGACGATTTTTATCCGCGTTCAGGCATTTCGGGACCCACTCCGCGGAGAGCTTCCGCGTGTCCAAATCTTAATGAATGATGGACCAAACCCGCTCAGGTGAGATGCTCAGTTGCTCAGCTATTGATTTAGCCGAAATCCGGCGTTCTTCCAAGATTAGCTCGTGAATTTGATCAGTAATCTCTGGGGTGGTCACTGTTTTGGGTCGTCCATAACGAGGAGCATTACAGGTGGAAAAATCACCACGTTTAAACAGGAACACCCAGTTTTGACAGTGGCATACGATGGTGCATGTACCCCTTATGTTTCTGTCAGAATGGTGTGAATTTCCTTCTGTGCCTTGCCTTGCGGAAAAATACGACTTGATGATAGCTTGCGTCTCTATGTTGTTGAAATCGCGCGCGTCGCCTGACATACTTCCTTTCAGCCTATGTAACAAGAAAAGACTTGCAGTTCGGCACATGAACATACTCCTCTTTCCAAAGACACTATCGATTCCGTCCTACAACATCAGGAAGTATGTCGGGCTAAGGACTTGTCAACACCCCTTGTACTTCCTGGTCTTCCAAATGTTCGCTTACCTCCAGGTTGTCCGATTATAACCTTTATATTTTCCTAAATAAAACGTCTTTGGTCATATCATTTAGAATGCAGCTCAAGATCAAATTATTGTCTTGCTTAACAAGTTACGTTGTACTTTACGAAAGTGATTTCTTGACTTCCATTAAAGGCCAAAATTGGGAGATTCCTTGTCGCCTACCCATTACTTCTTTCTCAACACATCTAATAGCCACCCGCAGTATACAAACTTTTCTTCTCCATACGCAGACTGAGGACAATGTATACTGATGTAACATAGGGCAACGATTAACAAATTTCATGCCTGTTACTCTATTAATCATTTAAGGCTTCTATAAGTAGCAAAATAAACACGATTACACAGGATCAGAATATTAATTTAAACTAAAATTACCCGATTTAAATTTATTTCACTCGGTGGGTTCAAAGTAGCAGTTACTTGTAAATGTCTTATTTCGGGAGAATGTTGAAAAAACCACACACAATTCCTGCATTTTTATTCTATTATCAATGAAAATACACAAGACTGGATAAAATAAGAAGCGAAGTCATAAGGAAAGAACTAGAGATCTCTGGAATACAAGATGTGAGACTCAAATACAAACATCTGGATCAACCACTTTGAAAGAATGGACAACATCAGACTCCCGAAACACGCCCTCAACTACGAACCTCGAGGAAACCCCAGGAAACTATGGCAATAAGTCGAAGTCGGAACAGGTCAAACGACCTAATCCATAGAGGAAGAAGAAGAAGATGATGATGATCAATGAAAAGTAATCTGAGTAAACTTTAACCAGTACTAAATTGTTTATTATATACCAACGTATGCACAAATGGATACTGTAAATTTTTATATTAAATTGCTCCGACGTATTTCGGTGTAAATAAACCATCTTCAGGTAGTTCACAAGTCGTGTTAGCTAAAGCCATGAATCATTAAATGACAAAATACAATGTAGTGATGTGTTTTTATGATAAAATCTTGGTAAACGTGGCCGCAAATGTAATATCTGGTTAGGTGTGTATATGTGTTTGTGTGTGTGTGTGTGTTTGTGTATGTGTGTGGTGCGGAGTAAACAGGAACCGGAAGTGTGTGTACATAAAAGTAATTTAACCAGTACTGTCTACGTGTGTACATTCGCTATAAGGAATTGCAAAACGTAGAACCAGGTACGTCACTATATATTTATCAACAAAAATTAATAAAACTTATATCACATTTTTACTGAACATAATTTGTGTTATTTAAAGCGATGTAGTTTACGTAACAACAAAATTCTAAATATTTTACTCACTTATTTGACGGTAATCGAGGACTTTCTTGGTAAAAAGTATGGAAAATGACATTCGAATTAAACGAAGAGCAGAATTAGTGACACAACCAAACAAAACCACTACTTCATGCAAACACATCTATATCCAGTAATCTTCCTCTTCCTATTTGACGATGCAAGGTAAATAAGATATAGAGAGAACCTTAAAGTCTACGTCGGAATATCAAGTACTCGAACAGACCCTCCTGAATGTGAACTGGGTATTGTGTCACGCAAGCAACCAATATTATCACCATGACTGTAACACGATATATTGTACATGAAAATGGAAATTAATTGGAGCTAGCACAAGCGGCCATGATTAGACTCCCTTAAATATAATTAACAAGCTACAACTACTAGACATAGGAAGGGGGTTCAGGCAAGTATCATCCTCATTTGCCAAATTATTCCCCATCGATTAATCCCTTCCAGGACCGCAGAGTATGATGAACACGCACATAAATTAAACAGAACGTAGTTCAGCGCGTTCTGACGGCTTGGCTTTTGGTTAAAGGTCGTTAAGACATATATGATAGATGCGCAAATGAACGCTCTAGAGTTTTCTAACAACCGCTTTCCCGTACATGCTTAGAGAGTGAAAATACAGGAGGCGAAAGTTCGATCGTTACTGCTCCATGTTAACACTTAAAGAGTATCATGATATTCAGAAGGCTCACGGTTTACGTGTTTAATTCCTCACTTGAATACTTTCGTGCCATGCGTCAACGAAGCAGAAGAGCTATACCCCAACCCTACCACACCCACCGTCGTTGACAGCTTTTGTAGATAGAATTCTGCCCTCTTACGTACATAGAAATTCGTTGCTGAAAGTTATACGCCTTAAAGTGGTACAATTTGAATGAGGACATTCGTACTCTTTCTACATTATGGAGTCTTTATGCTAATTTCAGCATCAAAATATGTGACCTCTATCTAATTAATCACTGGGACAAAAATTTACATTTCAATATAAAAGCAAGGAAAATAAAAAGCAAAAGAATACAGACATAGTTTAAAACGTAGCTAGACAGGCAATGTACGAATAAGGTAGCACTGAGGCGCTTTCGTGAGACTAATTTTGTAGTGGGAAAGCAATGAATATTTCACAATCTGAGTGTGTGTTTGTAGCCTTAGGTGTGCTGCAAACAATGTGATTGCACCAAATTGTCATCTGTGACCTGTCCCGCTCAACAACATTTTTCCACATTATCTCATACACGGTACGATTTTCTCAAAATGTTATTGACAATAACACGTGTGTGTGTGTGTGTGTCTAGTTTCTCTACACTATTTGTCCGAAAAATGTTTCATTCTCAGCAGAACTGATTGAGGTGTGATAAAATATTTATATCGGTCTTCACGTAAAGTACCCTTTATAATTGTCCGATATTAATGAAAATTGAAGTTTCTCAATAAATTTTCAAACAATCATCAAATGTTAAATTTCATGAAAATCCGTTCAGTGGGAACCGAGTTCTTCGATTCCGAAAGACGGATGGACAGACATGACGAAGCTAATAGTCGTTTTTCGCAATTTTACGAAAACGCCTAATAAATGCCTTACTCACTGACTTACAGGGAACTGGAAGATCTTACACCTGGTAAATTCTCAACCAGATGAACCGAGTACACACCCTCATTCTCTATTCCTTAAAGGCTATTCTATTATCTCCTACAAGTAACTCTGTCTCCCCTGTTCTATATTCCCCTTAAGTTTCGGTTTAGAAATTTCGTAATCGTTTCTCATCAGTCCATTCCCTGCTAATTCCACAGCGCATTTCATACGTCATACCTTCATTATCCTAACAACAAAGGGGGAATAGGCATTACAAATCCCTTCATTTTGTTGTTACTTGACTCTCCACGCCCCATACGGGGGAATATTTTAGTTAACTCTTTCTAGAAAGCTCTCACTTTTTTTCTTGAATTTAATATCCTATATCAGCGATAAAGTTTCAAACCTATAACCTTTGGTTATGCTGTGGGTGGATGAGAATTTATATAGTCTTTAAATCTGAAGATTTCTCACCAGACTTGTATTAAGATTTCTGACCTCTCCAAAGCTAACACAATTAAAGCGTCAAGAATTCAAGAAGCAGGACACTGATGGCACTAAATGGAATTCTTCTCGTTTATTGATGAGGATGTCTGGCTGAACATCGTTTATTGAACCAGACTAGAATTCACTCGTTATCTCTTCCTTGTACAAGTTGCATCTGCCGTTTTTGTTCTACTCAAAGCAGGCTTTCCTGACAGCCTCACTGCAAGTGAATTGTTCACTGTGTGTGAAATTTTGTAGAAAAGCTAAGAACAAACACGCCTAGAATTTTTGACGTTTTGCTGACCGTGCATCTCAGTATATTTATCTCAGTAATTAACCAACTTGATGCACAAAAGTTTTGTTTTACAATAAATTTATTTCTAGCCTCTACATGTTTCGAGCACATGTGCTCGAAACATGTAGAGGCATGAAATAAAACTTATTGTGGAACAAATTTTGTGCATCAAGTTGGTTAAATACCGAGATAAAAAAACACCTAGAATTGTGTGTATGTGTGTGCGTGTGTGTGAGCGCGCGCGCGCGTACGCGTAGTCGAACCAATCTGAAAGGAATGTTGAAAGCCGAAATTCTATTACACAATAACGAAAAAAAATTAAATCGAAAAAGAAAGATTTTCTTTTGAAAAATTTCAGGTATACGGAATTCGACATCTATAACTTAATATTTTCAGTGGGCAAGCTCAACTAAGCATTTATATTTCAGAAATAATACAGAAAACTCAACATATTAGTACTTAATATTGTTTAGAATGGGAGGAAATCGTAGCAAATATCAGTTATTCATTATATCATTTAAAAGTCAATAATCGTACGTTTGCTAAACACAAGAACATAGTTCACAGCCTTAATATCACATGCATGCACGGTTTCTTTTTGTTGTGACCTTTATTTCGCTAAGCGATTTGGCTTCAGAAGTGCTCGGTTCAAATCTCGGTAACAACGCCGACTACTGTATCAGACTTCTTGTGGATATTTTGTGCCTTCATGCAATTATCATAAAATTATTCCAATTATATTATTGCCTCCTCGTGAAACAAGTTTCACAGTAACAAGTTTGTAACTCTTTGGCATAAACTACAGAAATACGAACTCTCAGAAGGCTGAGAGGCAATTTGCTGCTTACACAAGAATTCTGGGTTCAGTGTGTCAAATGCCATGTAATTCGGTGCTTTCTTCCTGTAGTCTAACCAATTCAGAAGTGTTTCTATGATGCTTTACCGTCTAGCACAGTGAAACAAACTTGCTGGTTTGAAATGTTTTCGTGGTTTTGTGCCATTGTTCAGTTGGAACACAAGACATCCCACAGATGTGTTACACTGGTAAATGCATGTGTTCAATTCTCTAGGTCCTGTAGGGAAACTGGAAAGAATCTGATAAATATATACTGATACGCACAAAAGAGCATTTAGGAATATAGTCAACCTAAATTGTATTTAAAGAATGATTTCGATCTCACAGTGAACACACGCATGCCTACATTGGAAAAAATAATTCGTTTATGCTGTAAGCGGAAATAATCCCCGCTTGTTCTGAAACGAGCACACTGCCCAAAAGAACATTGTGGGCACAGAATAGCACAGAGCACATGAATACACTGTGTGGGCAGAGAATAGTACTTTGCACATAAATACACTGTGTGGGCAGAGAATAGTACACAGCACATAAATACACTGTGTGGGCAGAGAATAGCACACAGCACATAAATACACTGTGTGGGCAGAGAATAGCACACAGCACATAAATACACTGTGTGGGCAGAGAATAGCACACAGCAC
>Ga0123354_10001240_pt1 | contig 30253 bp, 20 predicted proteins | sample TergutLab28metaG_2_FD_97872 | JGI IMG/M metagenome (GOLD analysis project Ga0123354, IMG submission 97872) | Labiotermes labralis P4 segment gut microbial communities from Petit-Saut dam, French Guiana - Lab288 P4 | ecosystem: Host-associated > Arthropoda: Insects > Digestive system > Gut ... | reverse complement strand
GTGTTAAAGCGGGCGGGGGGGGGCCGCGAGGAAGCCAGGACATCGCTACCAAAAAAAAAATTTTTGGCTTTGGGGGGGGGGGGGGGGGGGGGACAGAAAATGAGCTATGCCTCCAACTCACAAATTTCTGAAGACGTGCTGTCGAATCTGCGAATATATATATAACCAATATCAGCAAGGCCTTCTTAATTTTGGGATGTTATGCAACGAATGTTGGTAGTTGTTTACCCACGTTTCGGGACAGCCTATTAGTACCACCTTCAAGGGCCAAGCAGCCGAAGAAGTAATCATGAGGTTCGTCATCCCCGTTGTGTTCTATGAAATAACTAATGTAGAGTGTGTGTACTCGTCTAACACAACTATATTTATTGGTAGAATATAAAGTATTTTCTACAAAAGGTACAACTACATGCTACATATTGTACATTATATATGTTATAATTCAGTGTAATTACACAGCACACATAGACATAATATGACACCTACCATAGATTTAACTATAATAACCTTAGACATACCTTGGTAACAACAAGGACCCCTCACGTAACCCACACCGCCCAGCCTTTCTGACAGATACGAGATCTTGTGCCCACTTTACCTGTTCCCTACCCCATATAAAAAGCCCATTTTTTTTTGTATATCTGCTTAATAAGTATTTCATGTACAACCTGAAGATGGCCATTTTCAAGCGCCGAAACACGTAGTTGTACCTAATGTATAAAACACTTTATATTCTACCAATAAATACAGTTGTGTTAGACGAGTACACACACTCTACAATAGTTATTTCAGTCCAAGAAGAACGCCGGGCAGGCTGTGGATCCTTTATCGCATACCACACTGCACTGGAAGCCTGAAGTCTCTACTTCGGCAACTTCAGTCAGACCCTACATTACGTGAACAACCCTGATTAAAATGACGCGTTTAGCATCACTTTTTCACTCATTATGAAACTCTTCGGATTCCAGCATCCAGTGCAGGTGTTACGGCGAAAGCATTCATAATCGACATGATCCGTTTTGTGCCGAACTCTCCCTTGAAAACTGCTTTCTTGGTGGGCACGAAATGTTTCTTGTCCGTTTTAACATATTCGTATACATAATCATGTACAAAATGAATAAGTTGTGTGCGGAAGTATTTTCTCCGTAAATGTGTATCATTTTAAAATATCTGCAGTACTGTGCGGGTGCCAATAAGTCTGCGTAGTGCAATGTGCACTTTTGTGTTGGGAAGGGGGGGGGGCAGTTTAGTGACCTAGAATTGCTGCCGGTGAGTTAAATTTTTTCTGTCATGGGTTTTTTACACTTTCCTGATACTAAGCTTAGTGTTGTACATTGTGTGGCGCAGAAATTCCTAGCAGACAAATACCCTTTCTCCTCGATTCCTTCTAAATAAGAAAGCCATATTATAACTAGCCACAATTTGTGGCTAGTTATAATATGGCTTATATTAATTAAATTTACTGATTTTAAGCTTTCATTGTGATTCAGTACTAATAGTAACCCGATTCTGAGATTTTTGCGCCGTGCTGAAGTGGGCTGCGTTTCGGACATATCGGAGAAACATGCTGCCTCCATTTTCAGCGTCACACTATACAGGAAAAACACGTCACGTCACACGCAGGCATGCACGGTCTTCCAAAACACACGAGTTCAACATCTTGAGTCTTTCGTTCCTTTTGCAAGAGCTGTAACCGCCTAATGTTTCACAGCCGGTCTGGAACACATCAGAACAGAGGTACATTTCGTTAACGAGTGAGAATATGAAGCAGCTCTTCTTTTTTTTTTTATGCACGCCTTTTAGCCGTAACATCTTGGTCTCCTAACGGTGTGGTAGCTTTTAAAAGTCCATGTTGCTGTATCTCGATATGTAACCAGATTCTCTTTCTGCCGGATGCAAGGGAGACACGAGAAAAGGGTTTCATGCAACAAGTGAAATACTTTGCACACGCTCCGAAGGAGACGGAGGGACTCTCGTCCTTTTCAATGCGTGTCCAAACCTAGAACTTAATTTGGTCAGCTGACAACTAACGGTAAAAAAAAACTGTTAAAAACCGTCAGATTTAGTCTGCAGACCCTCAGCAACGCGACGTCTTGGTCAATCGTAGGAAAGCTAACAAGACAGCCAACTAACAGCGGTAGACCAAAGTTTCTGCGTTGGCGGAATAAGAATGCGTATTAACCACCGTCACCGACCGTACAGCAGGTGAAACCTGGACTAGTGGCGCCATCGTTAAGATTCAGACTTCAATGTATCCATTAACTACCTAGCTGTCATGGCAAGCCTGGAGTCCATGTTCTAAAAACAAACACATGATGACATCGCTAAGCTCCCTATTTTGCACTCGCAACTGCCACCCGTGAGCGGGAGAGCGAGACGGTTCTGATAAGCCGCTGAGCTAGGCTAGGTACCGAATCAACAGCCATTCGGATCCTCTCGGTCCCTAGGCCAAATGCTAGGCACTTAACAGGCACCTCATCTATGTGCTGAGTTGCACCTTTTCTAAGAAGAGTGATGGCAATCCATGGCGCCCAGCAACAAGACTGTGGTTGAGGGAATATGAGGTAACACAACAAAACACCACACAAACATATTAAAAACAGCAGACGAGGATACAACAGTTACAGCAAAGGATAACGTGTAACCATTATCTTCACCTCATCGCTCCATTAATGCATGAATGTGACGAAGTCCCGTCAAAGAACATAAAAAACTAAAGCCACAGGCGACGTCTTCAAACTATCTCCTACGGTACGTTAAAGTTCACAAAGAAATTTCGTTTTTGACGGAAATGCATCATGGTCATACACCGTTCCAGCCGCCTCGTACATACATGTGAAACATTACCCACACGAAGAAAATTTACAGGTATGTACGAAAGAACAGCAACCTCGATCATCTCTGTATCATCCTGTTTTCATTATCACCAGACCTTAGCAAAGTAGGTCACATTTCTCACTACTGCGAGTACTAGAACGACCCCGTAGTCAGAATACGATCAATAAACATGGAGTGTCATTCTTCTGTTCTACTCAACACTGTCAGATCGTAGCCATAGCAACCCCGCTGGCTGTATAGAACGTACGCTATCAACCGAAGTGTTTACGTCATATACACAGAAATGAAATCAGTTTGTATTTGACTCCTCGATACAGACTCGTAACTCAATTACAGAACTTCTGAGGCGTAACATCTTACCTTCGGAAGCAAATTCAACTATCCATACAGTTTTTCTAAAGTTCCCTGGAGATTAATCTCATGAGGATCACATCCTCCTACATTCAATATGTTTATGCTACCTCCAATCAAGGACACTAAAATCTTGGTGACGCAAAACAAATTATGCATGGGTATTAAGGAAACGAACTTATATGTTGTAAGAACTTTAATAAATCTCCTGAAGCTAAACCTTCATCTATCAGATTCAAATCCAGTACCTATTCAGAGAAGGGAATCCAGTTCCCCATTTCACTGATCAAAGTCGCTTCCACTATACGTTAATGTTTAATAAAAAAAATACACACCAAGCTACAGTGCATGCATATACACTTTAGGTAAAAACACGCGTAAAGTGTCTTACACGCGAGTCACTTCTCAAATAGAAAAGGATTCGAATACAAAATAGTCATACTCTGGCCAAGAACTTCGTATTCCAACTTCAAGTTTTGTACTGAACTTGGCTACCTTCTCCGGTGCCAAAAGAGTTATTTTTAGAGGCCATGTGGTCTACGCCGTGATTCGTCCCCCTGGAAACCCAATAAAGTATGAACCTGATGGGTTTCATTATACTATATGCAGCGTTTAGGGTTCTATCATGGTACCCGTATATCGTTAAACGTTGAATAGTTTCGGTCGTGCGTAAATCTGTTCACACATTACTACACTCTAACACAGATACAATAGAAAACTGTCAGGAAGTTTCAAATATGAACTGCATGTACGTAGACCGGTATCTGCAAAAGCATCCGTTTATTTTAGTCTCTTGACTAAAATCATGTGGATTAAGAATCGGATTAGCGTGTCATATTTTAAAATGTCGAACTTAATTCCGTGAACCCATATTGGCTCACTTCTCTTACGACAAGAAATGGGAATATAAATTTGTGTGACGTGGTAAAGAAACAGGGAGAGTGCAATCAAGTCCAGTCACGTCATATCGATCACAGCGCGGGCTCAGCATCCTAACTACCCGCCACGTGAGGCACAAGATCACGTGCTGATAAATATTACACCCACACGCCCTCGGTGCAACGGAGTTACTGTTTCAATGCTCTGCAAAGAAATGACGTCACATGACGTACTGTGCCGGCACTTCCGATGGTTCGGACCAACAGTCATGTCATGGATAAGAAAATTATGTAACTACAGCTGCGTGTGACAGTTCATGACATAATCTGTCTTGCGAAAGGTACAATAGCACAGCCTGGTAAAATCACGAGGCCCACGTCCCTACTGCACACTTCTGGACCAATAAAGTGTATTACTAACGTCCTATCACAAATAAATAACATTTATACTCCAAGAGAAACACTCGGCTCGTGCTAAAACGCTGGAGTGCGTGCAAATGGCCATAAGATCGAATCCTAGTGAAGTCAAATACGTACTGCTTGCATTGTCAAATATGTTAGCGTATGGTCGCGTCGTCATCGTCATAATAAGGCTAATGGTATAACAAAGAAGGAAACAGAATACATCATAACACAATGAAAGGTTTTTCACCACGCAGGAAGCCGAGTTGTTACCCCTAGCAGCTTGCATCTTTGGCAACATGAAGAAAAACAATTGCTTTCTGGCCAACAAACCTCCAACAGTGAACGGAAACATATATTGGATGGATGGCATTTTTAAAGCAAAGCAAACAAATAACTGGAAGTGGGTTATAGTGACTGTATAAACTAAACCAATGTGTTCTCACCGAGACAAAAAAAAAGGCCTGTATAAACGCAGTCAAACCATTCCGACCAAAAACAAGACACTGAAAAATCTGAAATCTAATTCTGGGCTCAGTAACAAAAATTTTAATATTCCGTCCAACACAACTACCATGTTGTCTTTACGACCAGCTACAAGCTTCTGTCTTAACAGACCATCATGTGGCTTAATGATGGTCTGTTAAGACCGAAACATGTAGCTTGTTCTTAAATAAAAGATACGTTGTTGCAAGTAATTGCACTAACAACAAAGGCACATGAAACTACTAAAAATGATACAAGACATAGAATTCCTGCAAGTTTCATCTTCAGGCAATCCAAAGCCCAAAGTCGTGCAAGTACCAACACAACGTTCTTGGTATTACAATATTACTGCAATACCCCCACTACTGTATTTTGGGTTCTCTGAAAATTGAGCCTCGGAGCTGAAACTCGTAGGAATTTTACATATCATTTATGGTTATTAGTCGTCTTATGTGCATTTGTTGGTTATAATAATTATTTGCAACGAAAAATACAATAATTATATAATGTCATTTTTCTTACAGAAGCCCCTAGCAACACCACGCTACGAACTCAATAAAATTAATTCTGGGCTACTTTCTACATCTCAAAAATAAACAACTTCCAATTAGATACACTGTTCACGCACAATGAAAACACGGCAGACTAACGGGCACTGGTCCTTATAACACGTTTATATGCCAGCGGCCAGTGTGCACACGATGCTAAAATTGTTTGTGTTACCACGTTTACCCAAACGAGATTGTCGACTAGAATATTACACCTATTTCTTACTGACCAGAGTGGTCCTGTACTTTTAAAAGTACCATCCTGAAAATAACAACAATGATAATTGTACTGCTGCAGTGTTGGCGGCGGTTCGACTAAAACCAAGCGTAACGCTGGTATGTAAAGTGTACACAGTGCACGCCTTGAAGGCATACGGAGTGCTGGTACACCTGCAACCGTTCTGAACCTCGGTGTAGGGGGCGGCTTCACGCAACGGCCTATTTACCTGCCGGGGAAAGCATCTCCGATACTAACAGAAGAGGAGGCTAAGAGGTCCCCAGATTCGGTATGTATGCTTTTGACGCACAATGAATCTGGAAACCCCCTCACGACACCGACGTCGGCAAGGCTGTGATATGCGTTGTAGCAGACAAAATAGCTAGGAATGAAGGGGAAGCTGAGAAAACTGACGACGCCATGAAACCAAGTTCCACTTAGTTTGCGCCGAGGTATTTTGAACGTCAGCCAAAGCAGTACAATGCGAAACGGAGTACAAATACCCTCAGCGCAGTAGTTCCAAACTCAATCCAGTTACAAACTTACAAAATGCAGATCGTGCAATCCTGTCATATATCTCTAAATTATCACAATACATATAAATCTAACACCAACAAAACTCTATCAACCCTCTCGCCAAATTCAATTCGAGATTTATGTCAAGTTTGGGTTGAATCTGAGGCAGGCCACAATTTAAATCGCGATGAAGACAGTACGCATCTCCCGTACCAAATTTAACTGAAAACGAAGTACCTTTGCAGATGAACGTGCACATAAACATGATCTGGCCATTACGGATTACTTATTAGACTTCTGTGAACACGTATAAAACGATAGATTCATAACGATCCGAGCGCTTTCGTTCCAAGAAAAGGATTTTATTTCCTTACTCCCACTTTCATCTCTCACGTTTCGAGCTCAATTTTGTTCATAGAAGTAAAGAAATAAGACATTAGACAGACGCTGCCACGTTATTCCGAGACAGATTCCTCACAATCTTCAAGTTTTCCATGTTCATCTCCTGAACACTTCGGCTCACATCGGCCAGCCCATGCTGCTCGCAAACTACGCACCTGCGGGTTGGACAACCATTAATTCTACTAGGTAGAATGATTTATAATACTGTAAGATCTGCAACAAACACTACATGATTCAGATCCAACAGCTTTATTCCCCATGTATGATGCCACGCTCCTTTATTTTACTGCTGGCCAGTTAACCTACTGGCAACTCTTGTACCGCAGACCTCAATGAGCAGTAGCTCGAATACGCGACAATATATAAAATTCCTTCTTTTACATATGACGGACAATCAACAATTCGTCTCAAATAGATGCGTCTTCCGTCTAGAAACAAAAATACGAACATCGGCTGAGTACTGAAAATCGCAAATCGCGGAATAAATGAATCGTCTAATACGGTGAGTGCCATATTAATTTGGCCTGCAGCCACGAGACAGTCCTGGCACTATCCTCCACGACTCGAAAGCGTAAGCTCGGGCGGAGAGCCACGCCAATTTGGCAACATCGAAGTCGATAACTACTCATCGATAATAAGTTCCAGCACAGTGACCTTTGCTGTAATCATAAAGGTCCAAAGCTTCTTCGACGTAATAAGGCTGAGGATTTCAGAGCCATCGAAGCGACAAGTTCAGTTACGGACAGACTGAGGCAGGGACGTAATCGTATCCGAAAGCAGCTTTCTAATCTTACAGACTATCAGTGAGGTGCCTAACTTTGTGATATTTGGTAATATATTTTACGTAAGCGTAATCTTGGGTTTTACGTTCATTAAATAAATATAATAGGTAAATAAGCCGGAATATCGTAGTCGGTATAGTGGGCAGGTTACGGGGTGGGCGACGCTGACATCCTTTTTCGATTCCCGGCAGGAGTAACATATTTTCTCTTCTCCAAAATTGCAGGCAGAGGCTGGAGCACACCCATATTCCCAGTTGGTTCAAAACAGTCTCTCTTTACCCCTGGGATCAACTTCACGCCAAATGCCCCTACCTTAACTGCTGGGGTTAAGAATGGGTTGGATTTTACCTCACCTACACCGTGTCTTCATGGTGTGTCAAGGGTCAACTTCCCCTTATACAGACAAGGTAGGTCTACATGCACGTTAACAGAAACACAATCCCCTCTCCCTCCCTCAACCCGAATTTCCCGTAAGGCTATCCTGCCAACCGCGATATTTCTCAGGACCATACCTCCCTTGGGTTGCGAGAAATTACTGTATTCCGGTACTGAAAACCTGCTGATGGTCAGAGTTGTTTCATAAATTCACAAAATGTTCATAACAGAGTTTTTGCAGACGGCTGTAAGGTAATGTGACGCAAGAAATATTTCGATGGTATACTTATAACAGAAACTGTAGTATGTAAGCACAAGAAACGTGGTATGGCAGGAAAGCACAATCCCAGAGTGACCTATCGCCCGGGCGGCAAAGTTTTGTACGGTGATGTCTAATATCTGTGGATCCTCAAACTGGAACTTTCTTCACTGATACCTGTTTGTATTATCCGGGAGAACACAATACTTTGAACCGTGTGAAGAATGTTGAAAGTGATGTGCTCGCTGTGATAATAAAACAGATGCCCATTAAAAAACCACAACGGAATGACGAAACCAAAATTTTCTTCACGTCAGCGGATCCTAAAATGTTAGGTGGTTCCTAGATATTTCAAAAATATGTGCACCCGTGCGGTACGGCCATCAGATTTCTTGTGCTTGTATATCACAGACATGCCAACAACAGCAGGAGCTACCGTATCCCAACGTACGGCAAACGTTTACTGCACAAGGACGGCTTCAAAAATCCCCAAAAGTCTGCCCGAGCAGCAAATCCAACTTTTAAAATTGGAAGTCTTTTTTAGGTAAAAATTTTGCACAGGGCGATTAAGGGCTAAACTTACTGTTAATTAATTTTCAGTAAAAATTTAATACAGCAATTAATTACTATTTAATTTGTAGAACTTAAACTATTCTTGAAAATGTAAGGACGTCAATGACAAAGAAACTTGCCCTGTTCCCTTGCCATTTATATTTTTTAAGAAATACACGGAATTCCGTTCCATAAAAATACGCCTGAAATAATTTTGCGCTAATCATTACTAACACAAAAATAAAAGAGTAAAGGGTATGGTGGGGCTCAGCACTCCGCACTGCTCTCACAGTACAGTTTCTACCATACCTTACTTGCCAATGCAACAAGCACGAATCCCGTTACAACTGAAATAATGTTCACCAAATTTACCCAAGCATGTGAAGGTTACCAAGTCACTACAAGAACTTTACATTATTTCTGAGGTGGGGAGCGTAAGCTGAATGTGTTCAAATCGCCCTCGCGGGCCGTATACACGCCTTCAGCTACAAGTGGGTTGTCTTAACCCTCTGAACCATGACATTCATCTTAATAATGAAGAATTCAATTTCCGTCTCACAATACACAACGTCTAGAACATTTTCATTTTCTCGGATACGACCACAAATTATCGTGTCCTAGAAAAAGGACATCACCGCCAAAACCTCCTTGAGGTCTTCATGTTTCACACGGTCCCCATTAGAAGGGCCATTCAGTTAATGGTGTTTAAGGGATTTGTTACTGTTTACTGATACTCGCACGGTAAAGGTAGACACAAATACATTACACGGGCAAAGTTCAGACTTTCTGATGTTAAACAACGCGCTCTATCTTCGACCAATACCAGGCATCAGAAGCACGCTAACGGAAATTATACACAAAGCTGAATCACCTACTACATACGAACACGAATAAAAATGGTGTTTCAGGGGGTCACGCCGTATAGTTTACCAATCTACTGGACCGTAATCATTACATCCGTCGCTGCGACAGCCCGCTTAAGTCATGAATAAATGTTGCTGGTCCGTCCTTCAACACATGAAAGAAAGGACGTCATATACACTGAGTCCTAGATAGTTTTTCTTTGTTAAGAACGCATTTTAACACACAATTTGTAAATACGAATTTTGTAAGCCACAGTCAACAACATATCGCTGCCTAATCCGATTATGTTTCTTTTAACTGCGTTTTTAAGGTACCATGTACCACCACAGCCTGAAAGTGATCTTTTATCTCGAAACTAAGAAAAGGTCCAGTTCACATATTCAGCATTTTCGTCTGGTACGACCCGTACGCTTTAGCAGCCAGTTACCGCACAAGCCGCCACGTGTGAGGAGGTTACGATCCAACCCCCTTCCGCCCACTTTAGATTTTAACAAATTGTAGTGCTCGGCTCGAAGGAAGCTTGAAACAGTTAAACATCTGAGGTTCTCACAGCAGTGCCGATGAAGATGATTCCAGTCACCTGAGATATGACCAATGTTTCGGAGCAGCTTGCTATTTCCGTCTTCAGAGTAGTCTACGTTACTTGAACGTACAATTTTTGTACGTGTAGTTTTAAAGTACAGACAGCCGGAATAGGCAATACATTTTACAACTAGCAGTTTTCACTGTATCCTCTGGAATACACACATGTCCATCACAAACCTTTCAAACATCCTCCTTGAAGAGGGTCTGAAAATTCGATCTGCGCTCTGTTCGCGAGAATCAGATATCGCCGTGTTGAAATAAAATAGGTTCTTGGACGAAACAGTGCCATGTGGTGTAGAGCTAAAGTAATGCACTGGCTAAAAAATATATTTTGTTCGGTGCTATGTATGTTCCACGAAGCTGAAAAAGGAGAAGCACATCCTGTCCTGACATGACAGTACCACTGTTCGGCTTACCGAACGTCACACTAATAGAAAACACACTGGAATACAAAATAGAAGAACTCGGATGGTCGCTTTTACAGTTACCGAAATTTTGCCTTATATTCCTTTGTACATAAAGTAGTTTGTGGAAACCACTCGCTATTATTAATTCTTGTCACGCTACATTACTGAAGTCGGTGGTGTTATTTTTATTATATAATTCAACACGTATATCGAAGCCTCCGTGAAGTGTCGGCCTCTTAATAATCCTACGACAATGCCAGTGTGCTTAGAATTACTATCAGAAAGAGAGCTCTACGATACAAAAGTGAGCACCTTAATACTAAAAATAAATTTTAACGAGTATGAACCAGTCTTAGGCCATGGTAATTTTATTGGGACCTAGCTCATCGACGGTAGCACCGTCTAGCAAAATAACGATTTATTTCTCAACTGTTCGAACAATTTCATTGGCGTAAAATGGTCAACCTGACAAGCTATGTCCTTGCAGTAATTCTAGGGGTATGAGTAACACATATCAGTCTTATATCATTTCTTAACACGTCTTTAATGAGAGACAGCGACATGAACACTGACGTGTATTTAGGAGAGTGCCAGAATCTGGAACACTGACCTGTGGCACCAAATGAAGAACAAGAGTGCAGTACCAGACCGGGATTCTCGTCTGACACACCCCCTACACAACGCCCTTCACAGATAAAGTCGTGTTTCGAGCAAAATGATCCGCGCTTGATATCGTTTGTAACTTAACGTGCAGCGGCAGCTTTTTTGGTAGTCAACAATGCCTAACTGCCAGTCGGACTGGGAGTGAAACGCATCACTACATTAAACGTTGACATTTATTTACGTATTGTAAATTACTTACTTAGCATGACTTGGTGACTACTGACTTGACGGCATACACGCCAATAGTTTGCCCACACTATCACAGCTTACTCAGCACGATTAAGGTACTACTGCAGACCGTACAGTATAATTCTGTATTGATCACTCACACAGAAATACAACCAGTTTTCACAAGTTCTGCACAGTCAATGACATGACGGTTGCAGAAAATAACACCTCAGTTGTGCCACAAACACGATGGAAACGGAAATATAAGTTTCAAACGGAACGGATACAACCGAAAATCAGTACCACACTTTCGAAGCTACTAATCAAATTACGCCTCAACGGACTAAACCCAACAGAATATTTCCCTCATTTTCAAGGAACTACCCCAAAAAAGCGTTATGAGGGCTCAAATTTTAAATAACAGAGAGGTACAGGTTGATGCATTAAAACCTCCTTCAGTCACTTCAATTTGTTTTGCGTTACATACGGTCGTAAATTTTACGAAGACGTTAACGCCCACCTGATGCAAAACTGCAGTACTGTACCACGTCTGTCTGAAAAAGTGAGGCAAGCAGACTTCACTGCTCTCTTGAATTCGATGCATGGACCTCATTATTACTGATTAAAATGTTACGATATGTTAACTAGACATCACAGCAAATGTGAAACGAAGCAGTATATAATAAAGTAAATGTATTATACACAAACAGTCAAGGGAGAAGATGAGATTTTCATGAAATCATTTCAATGTTGGAATCACTACACTGCCCCAGCATGATACGGGCACGGTTGTCTCCGCATCCATACACGCCGTTAGTTCCCCAGGCCTAAAAGACAAGCTATCTTTGGGGAAGCCCGGTAATTCCTTAGCCCCTGGTCCATGGCTAAAAATAACAATCAAACGACAAGATGCATTATAATAGTACGATGTGGCAGCACGCGACTATCAACTCGCTCTACCAGTCACAACCTGCAACTGAATGAGGACACCGCTCAATACAACTGTCACAACAGAATAAGCATCTTCCATTCTGCACCGTGGAGTTATCTTGCCTTTAATGTTCTATCACATTTCAGTCTGTACTGTCATATCCAGACACTTTTTGTACTGCTTTGGACAATACGCGCCCAATCACTTTCTTCCAGGTATTACGTTACAGTGAGACGGGAAACACAGGAGTCCAGCTGTTTAACAGTTAGGAAATGTATGCATGTTTGAACAATTCCAAACCGTTCGCTCCTTTTTGTTTAATTATCTCTAAAAAGTACTAATAAGGGTAACAGTGCCCTACGCATAAAACTTGTTTCAATTTTCTCTGCAACTTCACATTATTCGCTCCGATACGAATTTAACGATAGCGGTGTGATCAGAAACGCGTGTAACTCAAGTGGGCTATGTGTAACTACTGTCCCATTTTAACCGAAAGTGAAATGAGTAGTATTACAAGACTTGAGCTCTGTGGTAAGAACAGCAGCTTGCACCATTTGAGCCTGACGAAGGCCTACACGCATACCGCCACTCTATGCAATTCCCCCAGTGGAAGTGTTAAAACAGACAGACATGGGGTTAAAGACATGCACAGCGTGTCATTACAAATTCTCTTTCCCAACGAAGTGTTAGCAGGCGTGGTATCCTGCATTCAGTATTTTGTATTTTACACTTCAGTAATAACGTACTGCTGACTCAACTAATAAATATTTTATTCTAACGCAATGGATAAACTCAATCAAGAATTTAACTCCATGTAGCAGAGACCTTCTTGAGAAGTAAACAGTTCCTCAGCTAGTCACGAAACCCTATGCACTTTAAGGAACTCAAAGGCTCATCACCATGCTCATAAAAGCCTGACGCTTGTCCCTATCCTGTGCCAGATCAATCCAGTCTAAGCCCTACCAACAAATTTTTTAAAGATACATTCCAGTACTGCCCTCCCCCCATCCATCTAACCTAGGTCTTCCAAGTTGTCTCTCTCCCTCAGGTCTCCCTACCAAAACCCTGTATGCACCTCTCCTGTCTCCCATACTTGCCACATTCCCCGCCCGTTTCATTCTTCTTGATTTCGCCACCCACATAATATTTGGTTAGGATTACATGATATGAAGTCCCTAACTGTACAATTGTTTTCCAGTCCCCTGTTACCCTGTCTGTCTCAAGCCCAAGTATCTTCCTCAGCATCCATTTATCGAATATCCTCAGCCTGAGTTCCTCACTCAGTGTGAGAAACCAGATTTCATACCCATGCAAAACAACTGGCAATATTAGTTATGTATATTTTAATCGTTATGTTTTATGAAAGCGAATTGGAAGACAACAGATTCTGGACCGAATGAAAGCAGACATTCCCAGAGTTCTGTCTGCTCCTAACTTCTCAACGAAAGCAATTTTGCCACACTAGGGCTTATTACTTATCTGTATGTTGTGATTTTGTCCTGCTTGCTGTTCCACAGACATGACCTTAACAGTTTTCTCAGCACTAACTTCTAGACCCATCTTCCTACTAGCGACCAACGAAGCTTCTGTGTGCCTCTTTATAAAATGTACGCTTTCAACCAATAAATTAAACCCTCAGCATAAACTAGAAGATGACGTGAACCATTAAATTTCAAGCCACCCTGGCCCGCTTGAACCCTCCTAATGGCATATTCTAAAACATGTTTCAGACTATTCTAAATGGGAAATTTATCTATTAAATTTGTTTTCTCGTGCAAAATTGAATACACAGTGCAACGTTCTTTCTTATCTAAATGCTTGCGAATAATTTGGTCAAGCAACAAACAAAAAAAGTCTTGTCTAGATACCTTTGCAGACAGGCTTTCACGTTATCCAATGGAGCAATACTCCTTGATACGCCAGTTAGTCAATAAATTTCTCGCCTTTCATGAATACCACAGTTCATTAACGTGTTCACAACACAACACAATCTGACAGTTTTGGCATTAAAAACCCAAAACACGTTACGTTATTGTACAAAACAATGACATATTCACAATGGATGCCAAGTCACAAGCGTAATTACCAAACGGTAAATGCCGCTGTAATGAATGACGGTGTATCAAACTTGGATCATACAGTGATGAACGATAACTATCACGTTAAGAAAACGTGGGTGATGTCCAAAGTCTACACAAACATTTATCCCTGTGACTGTATCTGTTTATAGTTTTAAACTACTGACATTTTTCCCGGTGTTTTCAACATTATGAATACGGAAATATTTAAAATTAGTTGCAACATTATTATTTTCGGCATACCTTGTTCCTGTACATTATACTCATATCTAAGCCACTACACGTGGGCCCAAAGCCAATGTGGACCACATTTTCCATCAGTAACAATCTGCAAATTACAGTCATCCATTCTGTCATATGCCGAAAACACATTTGGCATCCTTCGTTCTGACTGCCTGACTCATCAGACATGATCTGCGAGTAAATGAATCGGGGTCCGAAAGATTTTTTCTCGTTCCACACTTCTGTTGGGTCGCTGAAGATGTTAACATGAATATAATTCAAGAACTGGCGACGATGATGCCACCATTATGGTGAAGGATGTGAAAAACAGAAAGTGCACTACATTAATGTCCACCGAAACGGAACGTTCCCTGATTACAGTCACAGCGATATGACTGAGTTCTACATACACAAAAACATGTGTCCGTACAATTCAGTTTCAAAAGACTAGTGTAATTACACAACACAGCAAGCAGTTAGGAGCAAAATTAATAAAGTTTACGAATTGTATTTTTTTAACACTTCAGTCCTACAAATCAATTACGTTCATTGCTGTCCTTTAAATTTACCTCAATGAAGAATTAACCACTGAAATTACGCTGCACAGCGCACTCATTCATAGTAAACACATATTTTGATCCAAAAGTCGAACACGTCACCGTCACACGTTATCCAACTTCAACGTTTTATCTGTATTACTATTTTAATACAGTTGTTACCATGTACCTATTTATGGACACCACTATTTAACATTATACATACGTACATACACAAATATGTACATTTTTACCATTTACGTAAGACTGCAAGCACTATATGGTGTATGTGTCTAAGAAGCGTGTTGCTCCCTGAAGATGGTCAAGTCATGTGGCTGAAACACGGAGAGGTAAATAAATAATATGCATCAAGCTGGGAGTGAGAGTTTGTGCGTATGTAAGCTAAAACCTAAAAGCTAAATACCTCCAATCGCAGATCAGAAGTGCCTTCCCTCTTTTACTCGTCTACACAACATTATTAAAATTATTCCGCAAAAAGAATATTAATAAATGCACGTTACACATCTACCACGTCATTCATGAGCCCCATCTTTTGTTCTTCCAAGTAAGCGAAGCACAGAATCGTATTTAACACACACCAAACGTAACTGTAAACGGTAAGGAAGGGTGGGAGATTATTACCTATGGCAACCATTTTTATTAGGAAAAAGTTCAACAGAGTGATATGACGGTGCAACATGACACTCAGAACATTTTACATCCGCAATTCGTCTGTATTTCTGGTGTTACGAGAATGGTACTTCTGCAAACAATGCCTTATACATGTATACAGTTACACTTCTGCGTTACATGAAGAAGTCGGTCACTAGTACAGATTTACCCAAACAAACATCCACAAATTTATGGACTCTGATTCATCTGTCTAGGGCCTTAACTTTTACATTTCTCGTGTTTCAGCTCACTTCGACCTGTTGCCGGCGTCACTAACAATCGTTCCAGTGAACTGGACTCTTACTTACATACTTGCTTGCTTACTTACTGCATGGAGCAGAGTCCTTCTTGAGAAGTTAACGGTTCTCAACTAGCCAAGAAATTCCACACATTTTATGGAACCCGAAGGTTCATTACCACGTTTACAAGTGACCCCACCTGTCCCCTAACCTGGGCCAGATCAATCCAGTCCATACTCCCACATCCCACTTCCTGAAGATCCATCTAAATATTAACCTCCCATCCATGCCTGAGTCTTCCAAGTGGTCTCTTTCCCTCAGGTTTCCCCACCAAAAACCTGTATACACCCCTCCTCTCCCCATACGTGCTACATGACCCGCGAATCTCATTCTTCTCGATCTAATCACCTAAATAATATATGGTGAGGAGTACAGATCATTAGGCCCCTCTCTATGTAGTTTTCTTCACTCCCATGTTACATCCCCCCTCTTAGACCCAAATATTCTCAAACACCCTCAGCCTACGTTCCAACCTCAATGTGGGCAACCAAGTTTCAAACCCATACAAAACAGGCAAAATTATAGTTCCGTATATCTTAACATTTGTATTTTTGGACAGCAAACTGGATGACACAAGAATCTGCACCGAATTATAGCGGCATACCCTGACTTCAATCTACTCTTAATTTCTTCCTGAATATAATTGCTATTCGTAAAGTCGTTCCCAAATAATTGAACTGTTCCACCCTTTCACAGGAGCCATTATTAATCTTTATATTGTGACTCCGTCCTGCATTCCGATCTAGAGACATGAGCAAGTACTTAGTTTTGTAAGCATTTCCTTCTAGGCTAATCCCCTCACTAGCAACTAACTACTAAAGCGCCCGTGTTTTTCTTTAGAGTATGTACGCTTACAGCCAACATATTATCATCACCAGCGTAAAACAAAAGCTGATGTGTACCACCTAATTTCAAGCCATCCTTGTTAACCTGAACCCTTGTAATGGTCTACTCCAAAGCAAAGTTGAAAAGCAATGGCGATAAAGAACCTCCTTGTTTCAAACTATACTTAACAGAAAACTTGTCAGACAAATGTTTGCCTACCCGGATTCTCCTATGCGTTTCATTTTTATTAGCCTCACCAGTTTCATGGGGATATCAAAGCTAATGAAAATATTATACAAGACCTCCCTCCTAACTGAATCAGAAGTATACTTTAAGTCTATAAATTGCTGATGCACTGCTACATTGCATTCCAATTTTTTACTCGAATATTTGACGAAGGCGGAATATATTATCTGTAGCTGACATGTTGCGTCAAAATACACGATGACCACCCCCAATAATTTCCTCCACATATGGAGTTAACCTTGACAGCAGCAGGATATTGGATAAAATTTTGTGTATGGTATGTGGTATGGCCCTATAATTACTACAATGTTTTACCGCCCTTCTGATAAATAGGCACAATGATCGACTCCTTCCACTCCTCATGCAATTCCTCCTTATTCGAAATATATCGAAATGGATCTCAGAACGAATAGTCATATCCCCTGCTTCAATCAAGTGTACTGGGATTTGATCAATACCTCGTGATTTTTGTCTTTTTTGCTTTTCAATAACCATCTCAACCTGATAGGCACTGAGCTCAAGCATTAGTGCCTCTTTTGTACGTATTTCTCTCTGCACTAGGGTCATCAATTGAAGGTAAGTACGAACGATAGTTTCATGAGCAACGGTTCCTTTCATTATCATCCCATCATCCTGAACGCTTGAACGGAGCAAATGAGACATAAATCTCCAGAAATGTACACATTCCTAGCATAGTGGTAAAACACAAAGTTGCGGTCAATGCAACACCAAGACGTCGGTTCATAAAGGTCAGCCCAATTTTGCTTTTAGAAAATTTATTGTGCGTTTTGCCCCTGATCTGCAGAACATGAACGCACACAGAACTGGCCTGCCTGTCCGTCCGTTCACCTGGAAAAACGATGCATGAACCTAACGAAATCTGGAATGAACGTTATACTATTGGGGGAAACCCATGCTCGCATTTCTTTATTTCCTACGAACAGCAATAACATGGCAGATGAAAGAACTTTTGAGGTAAGCGTGCCACTAAAGCCACTTGTACGTAGAATCCCGAAATGAAGGTAACGAAGTTTTAACGTATTTTAATTCTACCCATCCCATCGCACAGTAACGTAACTGGTGCTGGACCCACAACCAATCTATCAGCGAGAAGAAATACTAGAAAAAATTCGAACATCTGAAGCAATACGGAATTACAGAAACACAAAATCCAAGGACCACACCGTGAACTACGATGGGGAGGAAGACGTAGCCCAGTCCTAGGCACTCTTACGTGAGACGTCCTGGCTGCATTCAGTTTAGAGAAAATCAAATATCCTGAGCCGAGCGAAAGTTTTCCTTTTAACCTTCGTCAGATGGGAACATTTGTTGTGTATACTGTTCTACGATATGGCTTTACCAGTCCGCCCCTGCACACGGCACTTGGAGACTCGGTTCGATGAACACTAAAGGATGGATGGGCAGCCAGGATGAATTAAAACCATACTGGTAGCGCACGTCTGTTTGACAGGTGAACCGACCAGTAATTCCAGCACCAATAATCCCTCTTTGATAACAGGCGGGCGGGTGAGTTCGGCCAGATAACACCTAGCCAATCACCACCTGCACAACTTAATAACGACTCTTCAATTGCAGCACTGTTTCTCTGCGGATTAAAAAAAATCAATGTGAAATCAGATTCAATTCAGTAAAAGAAATAAAACCATCGTCTCCCTCCTCCAACACATTTCTGCATATGTGACATGCCGGTAAGCCCACGCCCAAGCAAGAAAAACGAGAAATACATTCAGTCCAACGTGTTTCCAACTTACCGTAAATACTCCATCGCCCGTAGTACAGCTACCGGTGACAAAGCTAACGCGAAATGGCAGAATGGCAGCCACTGCAGCCAGCAACTGAGAAGTTCTGAGTCAAACAGAGCGGGCTGCCCCTTGCCATCTGTTAAACGCAGTGCGCCCAACGTAATACCTGGCAACATGTAAGCCCTTGAGTCGGTAGGCAAACCGACGGATACTGTCATCCGTAACCAATTTGGACATCTGAGCACAGAAATGATGCCAAAAAACGTCAAAGTACTCGAAATGGCCTACAACGCCTACAAAGACTGATCAAATTTGCCGATTGCTGCAGTCAAACTCACCCAGTACTACAAAACAGAACAGTTTTCCAGAGGGTAAGGAGATTTCAAACGCCGGTCAGGTGAATAAAACTGTACTAGCGCGTAACCCCATTATACGAGGCACGTAGGTCCACCAATGAAATCCGTTCCTGGCTATCATGTGCCATGGCAGATTGGCGCAACTTCGCGTCTGACTTGTTGAACACACTGGCAGGCACTTGGGCAGTAAGTTAACTGCCTTAACACCTAATATCGTTACTGCAGCAGTGAATCCGTCCAAACAGGGTCAGAGGGCCATCGAGGAGCCCGTTCCTCCCTCGAACTTAAAACAGCGACACCGTCCATGCAAAAGAGTCAAGTATTGTACAGCGTCTCACAAGCTGCGGACCAGGATAAACAAACGGAGGGATGAACTCACCGACGGCATCACGGCATCACCATGCTGCACAACACTGTCCGTCCCCATGTAGCACACAGAGTTTCGGATCAACTGAAATCCATGATGCGACGGGAGATGTTCGAACTTCCTGCATGCAACCCCGACTTATCCTTAACGCCACAGAATTTTCAAGTCTCTGGACCATTAAGTCAAGCCTCCAATAGCCGCACGTACACGTCAGATGAATTGTAGCGGTGCTACTGCACATCTGACAAATTTTAAACTGACTGATGAGGCACGAATATGTGAAAATTTCTTTCAAAATGGCAACAGAGGCATTCTCAAAATCGACTTCAAGATGATATTCGCAGTGTGCATTCTTAACCAAGTACTATCAGGAAGATACCACCCACGAACACGTCATCGGCTCGACATGCAGCACGGACGGGCTTGGAGAGGCATCAAAACTTCTGGTCAGCAAGGTCGAAGAGAAGATAAGAACATGAGAAACCTTGGGGTAAATAAAAGGATATTAAAACGTGTTTTAAACTCCGTAGTGGGCTCAATGAATGTGGGCATAAATCTTCAGATTCAAATTCCCGATCAGCTACTCAAATTGGTATCCGCTCCATTCAGTTACCGCATATAAAATGAAATTCGTTACTATGTAATTATAATCCAACAAACGTAAAAAAATACTACATACTGAACTCAATACACAAAATACGAAACTCCAGTCGCGTGCATGGTTTTTATTCGCGTTCGCAAAACTGCGAAGTGATTATTAGCTTCAAGTCAGTCCGTCATGGAACAACTCCGTCCCACTGTACGGATTTCCATAAATTTTGATTTTTTTAGTATTTATTGAAAATCTGTCGAGAAAATTCCAAGTTTCATTAAAATCGTACAAGAATAACCGGTACGACACGAAGACTGATACGCATTTTTTATAAAATCTAGCCCAGTTCTTCTCAGAATGAGATGTTTCAGAGAAAGAGTTGTAGAGAAAATCAAAACAAACATTTTGTGTTCAATAACTTTTTTCCCCGAAAATCGTGCCGTTTTGAGATAATGTGTAAAAATACTGTAGAACCGGACATGCCACAGATGATAAAATGGCGCATGCGCATTTAATGCGGGATACTTAGGGCTACAAACGGACACTCAGAATATGCAATACTTATAGTTTTTCCACGGCAACAATGACTGCACGAGCACACATCAATGTTACGTTATACGTACACTACTGCTTGTTATGTTTTTGCAAAGGATGGTAACACTAACACTGAAGGTTTGCGAAAAAGACTGTGCGAAGTCAGAAGGCAGGTGGACAAGTCCATTCATCCACATAATGCTACATTTTTTTATTCTACAACATCGCTTCATTAAACTCAGCAAGGATGAACACTTTACCAACAAGTCGGCTGTGTACCTTCTAATGCATCAAAAGGAGTACGCAAGCAGAACGAACTGCACAAGGGAAACGACTATCAAAGCAACAACGTCAAAATAAACAAAGCTTTGGGTTGGAAAGCAACCATAAAACGTTCCTTCGACTGGAAAAGGAAAGAGATGGAAATACTTGCATCAATGAAATCATATCAACACAGCACTCGTGTCCTTCCAACTTCAGTGTGCGTGTGTGTGTGAACCGCTGTGCACACGTCAGAATTTCTCGAGCACGCACTTTCCTACCCATTATAAAATTGCCGAACGTAACAGCAGAGACAATAATAGCAATAATAATAATAATAATGTTAGTATATATTAGGGTCACACGATGTGGAGTAGATTCTGCTGGCTCAAGACACGGTCTTAGGGGTCTTGGGAACAACGTAATGAACTTCAGGTTCCATGGTGAAGTGGCTACTGAAGTGGCCATTGTATCCGTGGAATGCCTACGTAATAATAATAAAATAATAATAGGAAGAACAAGAAGAAGACTGACGATACTAATACCCCCTTTCAAAAACTTCAATCATTCTGATATGTGCTACGCCAAGCAAAAGCCCACCCAAAAAAGCTTAACAGCCTCCCCAATCAACGTACCTGACAAACCTAAACCAAATGTTATAGAACTCCCACATTACACGGAAAAAGGCTGTTTTGACAATGACACTTTTTTTACGTCTATAATTGGTCAATGCCCGGGTACAAATTACTGGACTATGTTCAGTCGCTTATCACTAAACTGCGTTGGGTATGCCCACGAAACGGATGGTGTCGAAGGCGTCTAAATATGAAGGGTAGCCGTGAATATACTCAATAAGCACGGCCGGCAGCCGACAAGGGGAGATCCTATAAGGTGGGTTTTGTGGGGGGGGGGGCAAACATAGAAAAACGCTAGCGTAACATACTGTTATACAGAGCCTCGGACTTCGACAGGCATAAATGGAAGGATACTATTAAAAAAGATCTTAGACATGGGGCATAAGCATGGGATCTTGATCCAGCTGGCTCAGGATTGGGTCAAACACGGTACACTTCGGGTTACACGAAAGGAGAAAAATTGTTGGTCTAGCCGAAACTTTTTTCACACACATTACAAAATTGTATCGTTCGTGTACTACAATTACAGCAGTTGTAAACACAAGCTACACTTAAGAGACAACGTTTTCTTTTTCTCAATTCCGACGAAAACGAATAAAAACTGCATTATTTTGAAGCTGTATCTGCAAACCAAACATCAAAAAGTATCCAAAACGTAAGGCCAACGAACCATGGCACAAAGGAGCAATATTTAGGAGCGTTGGCACAATCTCAAAACGCGCTTATCAGCTTCGCGATGTCCGTCCGTCCGCCAAGTATCATCGCAGCCCCCCCCCCCCAGTGGACGAATTTCCGTAACGTTTGATATTGGGAACTATTGAAGACCGTCAAGAAAATCCAAATTTGATTACAATCGGGTAAAAAATTCGGGCACTTTACACGAAAGCGTACGTTTTATTGTTGCCGGCGACATGCCATAAAAGCGCTCTAATTGGGTGAAAAGTTATAAGGCTGTTAGGACCGTCGAGGTGGTATAAAAATTACGCGAACGCGCCACACTGTTACGTTACACGCACATTGCGTGCCTTGTCATTAATGCCAATCACAACCTCGACGTGTTCTGACCATCATGCGTCATCCTCAACTACCACGACATTTTACACTCACAAATTATTAAGTTTGTCACAAAGTTTTTCGTCTACTGGTCTGCTGAATGGTACGCCGCGTTATTTTATTGTTCTGCCAAAATAAGAAACCAGTGTTAAATTAGCAGACGTGTGCGCTGACTAGTTCTACTATAGCGCGAACATACGTCATATGACCATGCAAAGGTCTAGATAAGGCCACCGCACATCCCGCTGCGTAGTAAGCCCGAGGGTCAGGGTAAACGACAAGCATACATCATCATCATCATCATCATAAACATCAAAGATTGGACCCTTTAATCCGTTCCGTCTCCATACATAATATAAAATTTTTCGTGGGTCCATTTTTCTGCCAGAATACAGTATTCTGGATCTCTGTTATGAGAGCTGAGATTAACTGCGCTAATAAAGACAAGTGGACCACGATGGTACAGTAGCAGGTGAAAGGGGATGGCCAAATGTTTACCTACGTAACTGTGACAATGTTACCTTCAACAGAAAAATTATTAAAAAGGCCACGGTTATATTTATAACATTTCACAAAGTGGCCTAACACATAAGCCAAAGTTCAGGCAATTAACAAGCTATATAGGCCTACCTATTTCTGTGTAACTGAACTTCCAGCACCCAGGTGAATCACACGCTGAAAGTACCAAACGTGAAACGTCAAATAAAAACGCCCACAGCCTTTACAAACGTTTCGACATCATCACTTAAATCTGTTGTTCCAAGCACAGTGCAAGGCGGAAGGAGAAATCAGACCCATAGAGATTTTTTTTCCTTTCCTGCCCTTCGTTTTGCTCGTGACATTTCCATACTAGTCGCACCACTGGCCCAACATTACGCTGTAAAAGAACAAATCGCATATAAATGTCTCACTCGCACCTGCACACTGCCTGACCAACTCAACTCGAGTGGTACGCACATAATTATTCCATTAACCTTGTCCAAATAATTTTCAAATACATACAGTTAAACCCCGACACAGCGCCTGGGTTTATTCAATCCAATTTTAAGGATGGACATCCCGCTGTGCTTATAATTAATAACTACGTAAATAATGATCGACACAACTAAGAGTATACGTATTTCATTGCAGCGACATGTTTCGACCTTAACAGGTCGTCTCAGTAGGCTTAAATACATTTGTGTTTAAGACATATAACGGTACATATATTGCTCGTTAGAACTAATCTCAATTTCACCTGTTGTCCATGGTGCATTACAAATATGGGTTAAAATATATGAAATAGCTTTATTAAGGAAAAAGTGTCGATGGTGGTGAAGTATATTTGCAACGCTACATGGAAAACATGTAAAATTCCTATCTCAATTCTAAACAGCAATTACGTATTTTTTAAATATCCAATACACAAATGTATTTTATCCTTATGCTCTGTTAAAGTCGAAACAATCTGCAGCAATTACATACTTCTCTTCATTCCAGTGTGTGTGGGGCGGTATATCGAAGAAGCCAATACTTCGAAATGTCGTATCATAGGGAATTTCTGTTCACAGACCTATGGGAGCGAAGTGAGGGTCGCGTGATATCGGGATTTAACTGCATACACAAAGACAAAGCAGTATACAGACTTTAAATTAAAATGGCCGGCCCTGTTGGAAGTGGTCTGGTAACACTTTCGGCCCTACTTTCCCTCTCTAAAAGGAAAAAAGGCTTATGAAATCACCACGTTGTCTCTACCGCCCTCCTCATTTAAAACTTTCAACCGGGTAACCAATTTTCACGCCACTTGAAACCGGACATTCCGTCCTGGAGACCACCCCAAAGCCATTCTTTGTATTTCCTAAACTCTTATAATAATATTTATTAACTGCAATTGGGTTGTTGCCCGGTGGCAGTGGTTATTTTACATGTAAACAAAACATGAAATCGGTTACTACTGAATTTAAGTCGGGAGGGCTACATGAGAGGCATGTAGTGGCAACTTGGAATCTTGGGAACCACCTCAGCATTTGCTTTTAGACACAGAGAAATCAAGAAAAACCTGTGCCGAGGTGGCCGGTCGCAGGACCTTCCGAATACTGACTTCTAGCCAGCAGTCCGGCATCTAAAGTAAGATACTGTGAGACGATAGTGACACTAGCACCACCAGCTACAGGGTCTAACTTACTTTACAATCATAATGTAAAAAACTGTTGGACTACACATATATGCGAAAGGGAATTATATTTAATGTTAATAAAAATCCAACCAGATGCAACAGTATGCAGATATTTATTCACTGCAAATATCGGGACTGGTTTGTCCCGATCAGGCCACGTTGTAGGGAAGTAGCTGTACCAGTATTATGACCTGTATCGGAGGTTGCGGTTACAGTTTTTAGTACTCCTGATGATGGGTGCTGTGACACCCGAAACATGTAGAGTGACTTTGCAGAAAATAAATATCTGCATACTGTTGCATCTGGTTGGATTTTTATGAACATTGAATTGCGATGCACGGAACCACGAGTCTAAAAAAAAAGGGGGGGAATTATATTTCTGAGTCCTGTTTGGCAACATTCTTCCAAAAACATATTCCAAAATAAAGAAACATCAATTCAATATGTACTGCTGATTCAAAAGCACCGCATATGCAGCACCTACAAAAGCACATTAAAACATTCGAACCCTACTGTTAAATACGGCAACACGATATATTCCAGGTTGGCTGGAATGTTTGCATGACTGCTGGGCATCCCTACCTCCTCCCACCAAATCAATAGCAGTCTGGCAGCCCGGGCGAAGGCATACAACCCCTTCCATCCCCTGCCAGCACCGATCTCACAAGTAATTCCAATGCATTTCATAAAACCAGAGAATATGATTACATTTTAGTAACACGTCACGTGCTCTTGAAATGATGCCATGTCTGTCTGCCTATGATATTGTGCTAGAAATAGAATTAATTCTATAAATGACAACTCCAATAGATGAGTGACATATCACTAGTACACATCTTTCCTCTTTCGTTACAACTATTGTCTAGCTTTCATACACATGCATTTGTTACTACTTCACTGAATCCACATACTCGAAACTCCATTCCATGCCAACACGACTACGCATTTGGAACAAAGTAAATCCGGTACAGTGATGTCATCCCAGAAGTAACAATATCCAGCACCCTTTCTGACAGGCACAGAACACGGATCAATTCGCATTTATATTTTTATATGTTTCACCATAATTATCAAACATAAGAACATCAACTTGACACTCATCGACGCTATATTATCAGATGTGCTAAATTTACTGCAACAATATATTGATCTGTTGGGTCTATGGTGGAAACGAGGAGATGGTAGGCCCACTTTACAAATGACGTCAAATTAATTATAAGACTGTCACAAAAGCTAAGTTCCAATTACATAACAGTAAAAAAGAGGTGTGCCATGGCTCAGGATAGTCGCCGGCCTTCACAACGGAGGGCCGGATTCAATTCCAGACCAATTCACGTTGAGGTCAATGTTGGACAAATGTCACTCAACAGTTTTTTTTCGAACACTTTGGATTTCCCCTGCTGGTATCATTCCACCACTGCCACCGACGCTACATAATCTAAGCGATGGACAGCGTCGTTAAATAACATACCTAAAATAAGATGACATTTAAATGTGGTAATCACCAAACAGGTACGCTGAAATCATAACTTCCGAAATGAAAAGATGTGCCTCGAATAACTCTGTATTGTAATCTCACTCATATATTGGTTTTAAACAGAAAGAAAAAAAGAAGAGCAAGCGAATTTCCCCTTACGTAGCAGACACGCACGTATTGCCGCAAAAATCTTCGCACTACTGCATTCCTTTGCACGAATATTCGCATTACCGCATTCCCCTGGGCAAATATTAGCATTACTGCATACCCTTGTACAGATAAATATTCGCATTACTACACTCCCTAGTACAAATATTCGCATTACTGCATGCCCTTGCACAAACATTCCCCTTATTACATTCCTTTTTACAGACATATATTCGCATACTACAGTCCCCTTACCTAGACAAATATTCGCATCGAACTGTGATTCAGATTGAAGATACATATGTGGGGAAAGTATAGATTTTACTTGTACGTAAAGAAAGGATTATGGAAAAATCAGTCCAGTAAGACTTCCAGCTTATGGATACGATCCAAAGTTCATTTCACTACTAACTCCTAGAAATATGTCTATCGTGTGAACAAAATACCATCAAACACAACGCCAATTTAGTTTCACTGTGCCACATGTTTCGGCGTATTCACAAACCATCTTCACGCGCAAGAATATTACATTGTTGATTACAATGGAGGTCAGCGCCGCAGTTAAGAGCTCTTCTCTTTATATTCTTTCACCGACTGATGCAAGTCGCTCGACTAGCAGATACCTTAGGGTGAGACATCTACGCCTGTTCCCGGTGATGGGTTGCGAATAAGCCGAAACACGTAGCAGTCTAGGCAATAAAAGACTTTCTAAAAAATATAGTCGTTATTGACCTCCATTTGTTCGTTTACTTACGCAACACAACGGGAGTCTCGCCCTAAAGATGTCTTAATCGTGGTCAATCAGTGTTCTATGTGCAAAGGCTACAAAAACCATGCGACTTCTTCCCCACGGTCTAGTACCAACGACAACCCAAAAATATTACCAACACTAAAGAGAATACCGTCCTAACCTATTTCAAGAAAATTTATGTATTAAACCAATATTTCCTACTGATCCCAGAATCAGAAAATCTGAATTAAACCGGCCGATTGCAGCGAACCCAGAAGCATAAGAGAACAGGCAGCTCACACTAAACACACTGCACGACAAGGATCGCGATGAGTCGACCCCTAAAGCCCTGGGAGTCGATTCGGCATTTTATAGAAACTACCAGAAATATTTGCATGTGTGAATAGCACTTAAGGCGATGTATGAACTCAATGCAGTTGTTACAAGATCGTGATCTCGATGTTCGTTGCAGTAGCAGGGCGATGAAAACTTTGTTAAAGTAGGAAAAACATATTTTATGCAGTATCCTTTAAACGATATACGTGCACACATGGTAACGCACGAAAAAAAAAAACTCCTGGAAATTAATTTTATATATTTAGGCAAGACGGAAAATTTACTGCACTTTTAAGACAGGTTGCACAATATGTTTCATTTTCCACAAAATGCCACTTATTTCACACTTTTTGTGTTAAATGTTTTTCGCAAACAATGCGCAACAATTTTAATACCAACCCGGCCGATGAAAGGGCGTAATTTAAATTTAAAAAATATAGTGGTTCACCATGTATACAGTTTTCCATAATACACAATTTGTAACGAAACAACGCCGTAACCACACGACCTTTTACAATAATAATGTCAGAGGATACTTCATCCTAGAATTGGCGAGTTGTTATTGGACAGTGGTAAGGAACAGCAAAGGAAAGGAAGGTCACGGCTTCAAGAGCCGAAACGCGCTGCCGTAAAAATGAAGGCATCGATGACGTTAGGCCCCTAGGCCAGGTGCACTGCGAGTTGTCGCAGCCCTGGGAATAAGAAGGCGAACGGATACACCCCCTCCCCCCCCCCGCGCCAAAGGGAGCAGCCGCTCCAGGGCACTTAAGACAATTCCGACACTTTACTCACTAGTTCCACATCACTTATTCTTTAAGTCCCAGTATTACTATATGTACCAGGTTTAAGAGTAAGAAGTTCTACTTTCGGCCGACAGTGAATTTCCGCGTTTTGTATGGTTGTCGGAACAAAGAGCAAAATTTCCCCACACAGCAATAACTAGTTTTTTATAACCGAAATGGAGTGTCTTTACTGCAAGGTACGAGCTTTAAATTCAGTCTTCAAAGGCCTCAATTCGTTTGCTGTAGTCTGCAGCACGTCCTTTCTTGCAAAGTGTGTATCTGCCCTAAACATGAACCCACGACAAGCTACGCTACATACTTCATTATATAATTCCACATCATTTTAACATCAGCTGTAAAGCAGGTCTTCATTTGCATCCGAAATGTTTTAGTGCTACCACGCCCGGAAAACTTTTATCTCCAATCCGCCCATGCAACGGCTCGAATAATGAAATTAAATACCCTTAAGATTTCATCCACACCACCTTCATGTTCCTACTCACACTACCATTTATTAGGCGCGTTCACAAAACTGTGAAATGCGACTATTAGCTTCATGTCCGTCCGTTCACATGGTACAACTCCGCTCCCAATGGACGGATTTTCATGAAATTTATTTTTCGAAAATCTGTCCACAAAATTCAAGTTTCATTAAAATCTAACAAGAAGAACAGGTACTTTACATGAAGACCTATGGACATTTGTAACTCATTTCTTCTTAGTATGTGTAGAGAACCAAACCATTTCATGTTCAATAACTCTTGCTCGAAAATCGTACCATTTATGAGATAGCGTAAAAATACGTTACAGTCGGGCAGGCCACAGATGACAATATGGCGCATGCACAATGCATGCTGAATACCTAGGCCACAAAAACACCAAGAATATGTAATGCTTATTGCTTTTATACTGCAACAATGGCTACACGAACGCGCTCAATGTTACGTCAAAAGTACACTGCCCGTATTGTTGAAGCTAAATCTTCCGCAATGCGGATGGTTGTACAATACAGATAACTTAGAACAAAATACTATACATACAATTAGACACTGTGTGGTACAGTTCGCACACACCGCTTCCATCCCACATGCACATATTACTGCCAGGCCTACTCTTCTTAGGGCGAACCCAAGAAATTGCGAAGAGCGACTATTACATTTCTCATTTGTCTAAACGTGTACAACTGATCCCTGTGGACATTTTTAAGATTTGATCCTTTGGATTTTTAATAATCTGTCGACAAAATTCACGTTTGGTTACAATCGGACGAAAAGAGCACACTTTACATCGTCTACGAACATTCGGGATGATCTTGCCGTCGGCGAGATAAGTATAGGAAATCTAAATATAACACAGCGCCACAAAGCGGCAATCTGCAAGCCATGTAATTTGGGCAAGGTCATTAATATTCAACATTTACTGCTTAATACTTATTGTAGTTCCGTAATACTATGCCACGTGGAGATGCCAGTGTTGTAGTGTGTCGGAACTGCCCAATGACGCAGTCTTTGTGTCTTTAGGTCACACGCGTTCTTTAATTCTATTCTCCATACCACTTACAAGATTGCTTTTTTAAGAAAATGTGCAGTTATAGCATTCAATATCTGAGCGTATGAAATTCAAAAAGTATATGGTGACTATACCTACAAATTGTGTACGAGTGTTTAGTCAGACATTGCAACACATTTCGACGGAGTGAAATTTTGTAGTTAAGTATGAGGTACATTTAATAAACAGGGTTATTCGAAATGATTGCCTGTGTTTTAACAACTTGTCATACACAATACACATGAGACAAGAGTATATGTATTTTTTTATTTAATAGAACAATACCCCAAGTTTTTGTTACATAACTTACAGGTGCTCTATATGTGCACCCTTTGTGATTCTACAAACATCAACACGATAATCGAGTCGTTCCAAACTGTTTGTAGCATGTCAGCGGTGATGGTTTCAATGGCGG
>Ga0123354_10001238_pt1 | contig 30275 bp, 15 predicted proteins | sample TergutLab28metaG_2_FD_97872 | JGI IMG/M metagenome (GOLD analysis project Ga0123354, IMG submission 97872) | Labiotermes labralis P4 segment gut microbial communities from Petit-Saut dam, French Guiana - Lab288 P4 | ecosystem: Host-associated > Arthropoda: Insects > Digestive system > Gut ... | reverse complement strand
TGATGCGTCGCGCGACAGCGTTGATGACCTTGAGAGTGGAATGCAGTGTTAATCGTGCCTGCGTGACTGTTAGTTGCTTGTACGGGAGTTCGAAGCGCCATGTAAAGTGCTTGGAGCCCTAAGGACGACTAAAGCGTTAATGCGGGTGTTTATGTAGTTCAATTTAATGGCTTCATGTAACTCATACGTTAATTACATGTTAAGTACAGGTATTAACATTACAGAAACCACACATTCCTGCCAGTTTTAATATGTATTTGGTAATCTATAAGTGTGTAACAGCTGTCAAAGTTTCAAACTTCTCTGGCCATTATCTCCGTAACCGTTCAACTTTGGATATAGGTGTTTTGGGTTATATCGGTATACTTTAACATAAGAAACACTCACCCGAAGTCTGGCACATTCCTCCTGGTACACCCTGTATTTACGCGGGGAAGGATCTAAGGGTCCTTGGTTGTTTTTCGAAAAGAAAAAGGGTCCACGAGCAAAAACGTTTGGAAAACACTGATACACATTTTTAACCACTCTTGATATAGGTTATATCAACCGCCAAAATCAATACGATATATATTTAATACTCTGATAGTTTCTTGTACCTACAGTCCTTGTATGTATTTGAACCACCCTCCACCTTGAATTTAGCTGCTGAAAGCTGCATATAATGAATATTTCGAATTTGACGTTCAGGTGACCGTGCATCGTGATAAATTCTTGTAATAAAACCAACTAGATGCACTAATTTCTCAAATTTATTTTTGGAATGAAACTCTACATGTTTCGGACAGTTCCTCTGTCCATCATCAGGAGTTTTTCACTGTACACACAGCAATGGATATGTCATACAGGTTTGTTGACATATCCATTGCTGTGTGTACAATGAAAAACTCCTGATGATGGACAGAGGAACTGTCCGAAACATATAGAGTTTCATTCCAAAAATAAATTTGAGAAATTAGTGCATCTAGTTGGTTTTATTATAAGAATGAATATTACTTGTGTGATCTATTATAGTTTGTTCATAACACATTAAAAATGTTGTCTTCAACAACCCTCCTCCACCACCTCAATGTTATTAAGTGTCCCGACATTTTGAAGGAGAGTGGAAAGGTACTACAGTACTTCGAAACGTCGGGAACCGCCCACCGAACGACACAGCTTCGCATCCCAGAAGACCTGACTCACTAGCGACACCGCTGTGAAAGCCTCCTGTCTCTCAAGAGACCTCTGTTCAACCACAACTAGTAACGTCTGCTCCAAAAAAAACCTAGTATTTTGTTGCGTAACTGGATGGGTAACATCAATGGAACAGAACTCCGCTTGAGAAGTAACATTTTGCGGGCCAAATATGTTTGTGAATTCCGACAGCCTGATCGAAATTAATTCTCTAGAAAATTTTAATTATTAAAGTTCGAAAGCAGTCACCAGATGGTGGGAACTTAGGGGAAACCAACTTAAAACCCTGTGAAATGATGTGTCGATATGAGCTCGATATTGGTCCTTCTAGGACGGAAGGCACTATCTAGTGTAACTTGTCATATGACCGATAGGGGTTAATGACCGTCCTGATAGTCAAGAAATCCCCCGCCTTTTGTGGAACCCGGAGGTACATTACCGCATTCACAAAAGCCCATGGTATCCATATCGAGTCAGATGATTCCAGTGTATTATACACCCTGTTTCTCAAACGTCCATTTTAATATCATTCTTCTTTCAGAGCCTAGTTTTGTTAAGTGACATCTTCACTTTCTTCTACTGAAATTTCGTATGCATTGCAGTGAGATCAGTACAGAACAGAAATCTTGTCAATGTGCAAAATAAAAAAAAATCGTGCAGAATTTGTAAGAGAGTCGCCCGTTGTTTCATGTACACAAACAGGTAGCATAATATACAGACATTTGCCCTCAGTAACGTTCTGGTGCTCCCATAGGACTGATATGTAATCGAACTCAGTGCTGTATGCGTGTCATAGAATTTACAGTTGGTATAAACTGTTAAAAATGAAATTTAAGACGGGGACATGCAGGCAAGTAGACAGATAATACTGCTTCGAAGGATATATAACTATATCAGTAATGTGTCATGTCTCTAACAGATCCTGCGTTACGGTAGACACATATTTAATCCCATATCCGCCATAACCCCATAGAGATTTCGTTAAGAACCAGAACATTGCGTAATTATAAACTGATGAACGACGGTTAACATTGTAGTGTGTGTGCGTGCGTGTGTGTATGTGTCCAACGGTCTAACTACAGGAAGAAGGAAGCTGTTGACCTCAGCAAACATCCCTCCACCCCTTTCCCCCGTATCGCGACGCCTGCCTGATCGCTGCCTCTTTAGTTTAATGGCTAGTAAACGAAGCGCCGTACGTCATCCATTCCTGCACAGGACATTTGGTAGCGCGGCTTTTCCTTTCCACCACGCTCGATGCCACCCTTCCTCGTTCCAACGGGTGTGATATGAAAAGAAGATATCGGGCCTAAATACTGCTGTTATTAGTTACGGTAACGGCGAAGAGACAGATATCCACATCTAGCTTTCTAACCCTTCCGCGATTTCAGGCTTCCGCCGGGCTGTAAATGAGATCTTCGCTCTTCTGGGATGTTACGCAGCGTAGCATGTGGTTAGTTACCGACTTTTGGGACTTATTTGGACCGAATGACCCTTGAAGATGGGATCGATAGGTTGTTCCGAAACGTCTTTGACTGCGTAACATCCCAGAAGACCGAAGATATCTTTGTCACCGTTTCCTACAGAAGTTTGTGTTACATGCTCTTTGTCTACCTTCGGAATATTGCACAACTTTTGTGCAGAGTTGCTGCGCAAAACTTTATATCAAACCAGATCAGCACAGTGACGGTAAAGTCCACCCTAGAACAGGGCACGAAGGCCCAGAGGGGGAGTAGAGGTACAGCCCTACTCCTTCTGTATCTTCGGCGCTTGATGGTGGGGGTGGGGGGCGTGGGCCTACGGCCAGTCTAGACGGGTACGGAACACCTCGCCCCCATCGGGATTCGATCCCCGCAGCGAGTCACTATACCGACTGCGCTATACGGTGAATACTGTGAAATGTCTGTCAATGTGATGAACGTTTTAAAATAGACGTCAGAATATCCAGTGAGATCCTGTAAGTTGCAGGTGTGGTTACTGTCAGTTATTCCTTGTCAACTCCGTCTAAGGAGCGTGCTTGAGATTTGAGAATGTCGCAAGGCTGTGAAGAACATCCATATTGTGGTCTTCTGCGTTGTGACACCGTGTAGTCTGGTAGTTGGATAAACATGTTTCTGAGGAATACACTGCCTTTATCTTTAGCTCAGAATCAGTGTATTAATGGAACCATGGAACAAAAGCTTTCAAAATTTAACCCTCACTACGCTAGTAACAAATTTCCTGCCCCTTTGGAACCCGGAAGCTCAGTTGCTATGGTGGCTAGGCTACGGACTGAATGGCAGACGAATCACGATTTGATTTCCGGCAGGATAAAGCTATTTTTCTCTTCTCGGAAGGGTCCAGACCGGCTGCGTGGCCTACCGAGTCTTTAATGGGAATCGATGGCTCTTTCGCCGGGGATAAAGCGGCTGGAGCGCGAAGCTGACCACTCACCTCCATCTAGCGCTAAGGTTAAGAGTGAGTGGCGCAATATCTCCACTCCCCCATATGCTTTCATGGCATGCATAGGGAAAACTTTGCCTTTACCGTTGGAGCCCGTGAGTTCGTTACCATATTCACAAAAGCCCACCACTCGACCCCATCATCAGCGAGTTGAATCCAGTCTCTAGCTTCATGATTTTTTTTAAATCCATTTGAATAATTCCCTCTCCTCTACGCCTAGGCATCCCTCAAGTTCCCCTTGAGGTTTTCCACCACATCCATCTCATCATCCTTGTCTGAATTCGTAACAATAGCACATTTATAAGGAGTTCCGCAAGTTTCTGGTAATAGTAAGTATATACTTAGAAGTCGGGCACCCAACGTGTAGGTATCATTCCAGCTTTGGTTTTAGGAAGTCCTGGGTTCAAATCTCGGCCCGAAGACCAGTTATCGTGCCTGAAGCATTTCGTGGTTTCCTTCAGTCTGTCCAGAAAAAATGCTGGGATAATACCTGAAATTACCTCGCGGGCAATTGCTTTCACATCTTACGCTCTATAGGCTACACTGAACTACTGACCGTTGTTACGTGAACAGATACTTGTAAGTCATCCGTATGTATACATGGGACAGCACATTAATCATCGTTAACCAGAATCTGGCCTGCGGTCTGATATCAGAAACATGATGCAAAAAGATACGAAATTATGAAAGTAATTGTATTATCCTCATTCATACGGAAACACAGCAAGACAAGCAAAGTACGTAGCCTATAACGTAACAATGAGGTGCGTTTGCGTAACCATTGTTGCCTTTGAATAGCAATAATTATTCAGGGGAATTTGGGTGAAAGTAAGCACCTAATATGTTTTCGTGAAAATCTCGGCAATTGAAGAATGCAAAATTGTCGAAGCATTAACTTACAATATTAGAGCACCAACTGATATTTTACTGAATACTTTTAGGTTATAAAATTTATTTTAAAAAATGGGAAATGCGCATTCTTACCCGATGCGTCGGGTAAGAATGTACGGAACGTCAGGTAAAAGTACGCATCAGGGAGGTGACACTAATTTGGCAGAGCTTCTGAAGTAGAACAGCAGTCACACTTACACTGCCTTGATTCGTAAGCCGTAAAAAGCCTCACTCCACCATTCCTCACATCTGTAATACTACATGCGGTCTTCTTCAGATGGACATCACTATTCTTCTCCACGTATTGGGCGCATGATGTTAGGCTTGAGGACAACAGTTGTGTCTACCAGATTTCATCTGACAACCGTTCGTTGACATTTTGCTTCAGAACAATATTCATGACACATTCTTCTCGCAAAGTACATGCCTGCAACACCTAAACAACACGTCAACAGTAACCAGTTGCGTGTGATCTGCAGACACAGTCTTGCCCACGAGTCTCTCTGTGCGTTTCGTGCATTCACCTTGGATAACTTACTGGGAGAAGTGGTGATGCCACTTTTACGCACGTTGAAAATTCTGTTCGGGGCGAGGGGGAGGGGGAGGTACGTTATGCTTTTCAAATACAGCACGTAAATTATCAAAACATCTGGTTACCTGGACTTCATGGAAACCTATAATTCTTCCAAGGCTGTATTTTTCGTACCGTCTGATTGACAAAATTTGTCTTTTGCAAAATCTGAATACCCAGTCCTATCCAGGGGTCTTCTTTTCTCTGTTAAATCTGTCACCAGTTCCGTTCCTCTCAGCATATTCGATGGCTAATTTTTTTAGTTCACAGAATCTGGCGTCTGAATCTCTGCAATAATCGGCTGATTATTTCTCTTCCTGGTTTGAAAACGTGGGCTTGAAACGACCTGGAGAAGTCGGTACTGTCCCTGTCTTCAGCCTCTTTCTCAGGGTTGATTCAGGTACTCCAGTATCTTCAGCGATTTACCTCTTGCCTTCTGCAGTTTCCAGACTCGGTTATCGTTCTCACGACTTCGGCCGTGAATTTGAATGACCCCCGTTTTCGTCTTGTACTTGCCCATTGCATCTAACAGAGGAAAACACTGTTCAAAATATGACAACCGTCTTTTAAAAAATGCGAATTAGATATCTTTATAGTGCGTGTAAATGTGGTTCGTCTAAAGAGTGCGCGCACTCTTACCCCGTGCACTCTCAGGCGAGTCGCTCACTTTTGTAATCGTTTCCTATAACCGCCGTGTTTGTTATGTTGTGTGTTTGAATAAGCAGCCACATAATTCTTTGATTACTGGGACTTTTTAAGACACAGACGTGCCTTTCGACCGGAAGCCTTTCGGGGGGAAATTATTACTTCGTCCCACTAAAGACTTAGAGTTTTTCTAGACAAAACTGACAGTTGCCACTCACGCTGAGTCTGAGCGTCACACCTCTCAGAATTTCTTGCTCCACTGGCTGAAGTAGTTGCGTTAACTGCCCCCGTGTGCATTGTATTGCTACCTGTGGCCGGTTTCGAGAAATTAGCACAGCACATTCTTAACACCTGCGGACATTACCTCCTATATTCTGTGTGTCTGTAATCGTAGTCAATCCGGCACGCAAAGTGCATGCGCCATATTGTATTACCATCTGTGGCCTGTCCGGCTGTACCATATTTTTCCACATTATCTCATAAACGGCACGATTTTTGGAAAAGATCAATTGAACAAAAAATGTATGTTTTGATTTTCTCTAAACTTATGCCAGAAACGTTTCTCATTCAACGAAGATTTCAGCGAGATATTGTCATAAATGTACATCGGTCTTCACGTAAAGTACCCGTTATTCTTGTCAGATTTTAATGAAACTTGAATTTTGTCGGCAGATTTTCGAAAAATACTCAAGTATCAAATTTCATGAAAATCCGTTTAGTGGGATCCGTGTTGTTCCGTGTGGACAGACAGATATGACGAAGTTAGTATTCGTTTTATAATTTCGCCTGATAATGGTTTTTGCACTTAAACCGAAACGTGTTGCATTAAATTTATGTAATAATATAACATAAAACTTAGTTGTGACTGGCAACCTTCACCCCTTCACTCCAAGTAGGTATCATGTGTGGTGTGGCCCGGAAACACTTGTTTCTTTTTGATTTGGGTTCCGTGCCCAAAAGTTTCCTTTCCGCTGCTATAAATAAAGCAGTTTTGAAGCACCATGGTGGGGGTTTACACGAACTAAGTGAGAATTTAAATTTTGATGAATATGAGATTTTAATCTCAAAACATACCTTAGCACTGACAACCCAGTGATGTCTGACGGGAAAGCATCAGATTCAAATGGGTATGTGCGTATGAACACTACATTTTATATCCCCCAAAATAACTATTTTTGGAGGGGAGGGGGGATATAGGCTTGAGTTTTTCATGTCCTCGAAAATTACAGTTCAGCCTTCTGGATTTTTGCCAACCTTTCGGAGAAATTTACTGTCCATCTTCAAGGTAGAGTGAAGCGAGAGGAAGCAGATTCCTTGGGGGCGTTGGTGCCTGTTATAAGCCGGAAGTCCTCAATGTAAAATATAACAGTGTATTTGAGTTGCTTTTAAGTTCTGAATTTTGCACAGAGAATAACATAAACACTTGGTCGTTTTACTTCTGATATGTTAATAAACAAAGGTTTATTGTACATATCTTATATCGCTGTGTATTTTGTTGATTGTTTCAGCTTCTATAATGCAAGGCCCGAACGGTATGCAGCCTCCAGTCAACACAATAAAACTTGAAAATCCGGGATACTACTGCAATAGCTACACACCACCTGCGCCTGAACATTCCTCCATGATGACTTCAGGGGCATATAGTAAGTACACGGTGGGGCCGGCACTGTACTGAGTGTTAACACTGTGACAGTCACTTGCAGTATGGTGTGTGAGTTGTGAGTTCTTCATGTTGCGGTTAGGTTTGACGTGACGGGACAGTGACTGCCGAAGTTCCGTTACATTTCCTACTGATTTTTGATACACACATGAATAAATTTTACTGGCTAAGGGCTGGACGGTCTGGTGATCGAATCCAGGTGGGGGCGATATTTTCCCATCCCGTCCAGACCGGTCCTGAGGCCCACCTAGACTCCTATACAGTGGGTTTCGGGTCATTCCCGGGGGTAAAGCGGCCGGGAGGTGGCTCTAACCTACCACCCCCATGTAGCACCGAGGTTAAAAAAGAGTAGAGCTAAACCTCTACTCCCCCTCTGTGCCTTAATGGCAGGTTATGGGGTGAACGTTTACCTTTACATGAATAGATAAACATAGTACATATTACATGGGAGTCGGGATATCGTAGTCGGTATAGCGACTAGGCTACAGGCTGGACGGTCCAGAGTTCGAATCCCGACAACTGAGAGAGATTTCTGTCTTCTCCAAAACGTCCATACGAGCTCTGGGGCTACCCAGCCTCCTATTCGGTGGGTACCAGAATCATTTCTCGGGGGTAAAGCGGTTGGGGAGTGATGTTGGCAACTCACCCCCCGTGTAGTGCCAAAATTAAGGGTGGAGCTGTACTTCTTCTTCCCCTTTAAGCCTTCATGGCGTAGACAGGGACAACTTTACTGTCTAAATGTTTTTACTCGTCCGTTCTTCACCTCTCAGGATTATTTTTCCTCGTCTCTTTTTATCTCGAAATATTTTTCTAGTCCCTTTTCCTCTCCAAATACTTTTTCCTCGTCTCTTTTTATCGCGACATTATTTTTCTAAATTCTTTTCATCTTTCGTGTTCACCATCTCTCTAAACCACTTCGCCATATTGGGACAATGCATCGCCATGTAGGTTAGTCTTCTTGCGGTAAGATGGCGGCGGCACATTCCTACAAAATGCTTGTATCCGTCTACCACACTACACAGTATTACATCCCAGAAGACCACTATCTTCATATACCTTCAGAGACAATAGCAGATCCCACGTGCATAATTAATGTTCTGAAATTTAACGTCTCACAATATACATTATACTTTGTAGGTCCATTGTCACTGCCACGGAGTTCACAGAGCCCAGGAGAACCTCGTAATAAACGGCTGCGTCGCCTGAGTTCCACAGAAGAAGAGATGGATCTGGGAGCAGGTCGTGATAAAGGGACAGGAGAAGTCACCTACTATGGTCAAAGTCCAGCATCCCTTTCCAGTCAGACCAGCTGGCATTCAGATGTCGACCATGGTGGGTTAGGTACTCTAACCTTTCTTTCACTCGTAATTCTTATTAACATATGTACATATAAATTCTTGTTGCTTTGATTTCATTTGTGCACTTCCAGTTACATTTGGAGAAACATATTCAAATAATGCTCTTTTCATCCCAGTTCTGAATAATTTGCTCTCCGCAGGGATTCTTTCTTTTCCATTATTCTCTTTTCATTTCTTTTTTTCAGTATATTATTTATTTATTTATTTATTTACTCCTTGTTTGTTTCTTTCTGTCTTTCTTTCTGCATATATATATATATATATATATATCGTATTTATTTTATTCAACTTCCATGCCAGTGGCTGAATTAGTTGAACCTTATTCCATTTCTATTCAAGCAAATTAAAATCAAAAGGGCTTTCAGAATTGCTTTCTGAATCTTGTATTTCTTATTGACAATTTCTGTAATTCTGATTGAGATTATTTTAAGAAATGCTGATATTTTAACGGAATGTAAATTTGTATTTAATTTAAGGTATATTACATTGTGACGTGGGTCATTGTATTTATACCTTTTTGCATTCTCTGAATGAAAGATATTGCATATGTCTTCAATACAGTGAATCACAATTTATGCTCTTGATATATGAGGTTCAACTGAACTTTAAGCTATATTACTTACAAACACATCCCCATCCATCAGTAACTTTCTGACAGATATATGAAATAATTTATTTTCTTTTTATCTCATTGTTCTTTAATTTAAGGAAAATCACCCGCTATTTCAGAGACATTCATTGAACGATTGCATTCTGCATTTAATGATCTATGTGATCAAAACATTTTATGGTCCATAAATGAGGAGCACAAGCCAGACAGAGCATATTTCATGTTTGGTTTCTATGTGAGTGGAGCAGAAAATAACCAAACAATTTGTTTTTTGGTTGTTGCTTGACATCAGAATTCTGAAAGCCGAAGAGGTTTCAGAAGGCATGAGCAGTGTTTGCATTTTAGTAATTACAAAAAGCTGTAAGACACAGTTCAACCCTCTGTTGACACAGCTTTTTGACATAGACATTTTAGTTACACTGCTGTTTTCCTCCACACTAACATAACAAAACACTTACAGAGATTTCATTACCGTATTTGCTCCTGGCCCCCAGCATTTTGTTTTACTATTGATATTAGTTGATAGTCCAAGGCTTACTTAGCATAAGCTGTGTGCATGTCTGTGCTTATCAAGTTACTTTTAATACAATAGAATCAGCGCTTTTTTTCAACTGGTTTATGCCAGTATCTACTGATGGACAGTTGTTGCATATCAGCAGACTTGTCAAAAGTTTCACATCTGCCAATGCGTTGTACATTTCGATCTTGAAGCTTCTTTTATTAGAGTACCACCTAACATATTTGCAGGAAAAAAAAAAGCGCTGCATAGGACTATGTGTGTGTGTGTCTTTGGAAAGAGTAACAGTGGCAGTGACATATACATATTAGTATTGAATGTAACTGAGGTTTTAAATTGGAGTTTTCTTACATGCTTTCCCTTTTACTTTTGAATGAGATAGTACAATAATGCTTTCTGGCGCTTCAGCAGTCCTGTAGTCTCAGTAAACAGCAGCAGAGGACAGGCAGTGGAGGTAGATGTTGGGAAGAATTGTGGGTGCATGCTTACAAAAGCTTTGACCAACACAGACTGACAGCTTGACATTCATGACTTTTATTTTTAGTCACTTTTAGGAGACAGTGAATAGACGTAGATGTATGACACTAGATATGTAGATTGATGGACAGACAGATGGATTAGTTAGTTTAGTGCAACACTTGCTTCCAGGTCCACCCTCCGTGCATTCACCCCACCTGGTGCATGCTGGCAAGGTTGCCAAGCCTTCACCCAACACGATATCAGCGAGCTTTTCCCCGGCACCAGTATTGGTAACTTGCGGGGTCGGGTCCGGGGTCCTCAGAGCGCCCAACACTAACGAGGAACCTTCTTTATCTAGTCATGAGAACCATCACCTTCACCCCAGTCGGGCTGGGGCCAGGGCTAGCCCACACCCCCGTGAAGGTAGGTTTAGGTGGCTTGCTGCTGCTGGGCTTAGATCTGTATGCACCAGGTGACCGGGTGGAAAACTCCCATTCTTCACCCATATTCACTGGGTCAGATGTCTGGCTGCCTGCCTGCCTGCTTCCTCTTCCAAATTCTGGGTGGAACTTTCTCTGCCTGCTTCATTATTCTGACATTTCTACCACATTTCCACTTCTGTTTCCACATGCACTGCCATCTCTGTACTGCATCTTCATTTACACAACCACTTTTAGTGGGTACACATACCACTGTGTGCTGGTATCTTCAAATGCCGCTTCCACATTTCATACTTCTCAAACAAATTTACTCTGCAGAACTCATAAGCAGTGTGCGAACAGTTATAGTATGACAGTTTCTTCATATACTAGGACATCTCCTAACCTCCGAATTCACTGGGCGCAACTGTCATCATGACATTTACGAAGTTAAAGCTTTGTTCAAAACCTGTGCTAACATTACATATCTAAAGATGCACAAGCATATGGACAGGATGTTTGCCATGCTTTGTCATCACCAGAGAAACATTTTCTTCTTCTTTCTCCTCAAACCATCATGTGTTCATTCTGCATTTGTCACTTCTTTATTGGTTCTTTCCACTCCCTCATGCATATTATCCAAACTTGCTTGTATCACTACTCATTCCCTTGTGTGTAATAGCATTTACTGATATTAGTATCCTTGCACATCACTTCCTCATTTATTATTATCACTTCCTTATGTCACTTTCTTTCTCATCTCCTTAGCACTTCACTTAGAAGTGTTCAGAAATACTTTTCCAGGTCATTAAGAGACTCTGTTGCTAAGTACTTTTACAAAATCTAATTTAAATATGTGTGGAGTCTCGTGAATGCATTTGGTAAAACAGCTAGCTGTTAGTACTACTTGCATCCATGTTAAGGGTGACACAGCTTCAGCTTTGTCACACATTTCCTTATTTTCCACAAAATATCAGCCTGCTACATATTCATTCTGCCAATTAGGTAGAGTGTGATATCAGTGTCCTGTTTCTCGCCACCTGCCTCTGCCAGACTCTCCTCTTCCATTATATGTTTACAGTTGAAATTGGTAACCATATCATGTCCAGTTTTATATTTGTCCAATTCCTTGCTGTCCTGAATCCTTTAAATTAACCGTTTGTTCTAGCAAAATGTGAAGGCATCTCAGAATGGTTAATCATTGTGTAGTAACCAATCTTAATCGTTTTGTTTCAGTCTCCCCCTCCTCATTGCATGATGACAGGCTCATCTGTTAACAGGTACTACTGTGGTTCGTTCACTGTGTATTAGCTGTGTGATTCTGCTCTGCTCTACGTATCTCTCGGTGTCCGTGTTCTTTCCCTCTCTATGTCTCCGGTTATTGGCTGTTGTTTAAGTGGACTTTCACATTACAGTCACACTTATTCAGTTAATTGAATTTACCAGCATTTAAATTTAAATTTCAGCTTGACAACTGTATTACTGTTATTGATTTTTGTGATTATGTATAATCCTTTATTTAGCGACCTAATTGTTTTTCTCTGTGATTATTTTTTCCAGTAAATGTTAACCCATGAATGGTGTTGTTACATTTTCCTTATTTTAGTAGAATTACTATTCATATTTCCTTACCAGTTTATAGCCTTCCACACCTGTTTACATATTTGTTCTTAATTTAGTTCTTTGTATTTTCTCATGTTCCATGCCTTAAGCTCACAGCCTGTCACCCAACTTTCGAAAAATGCTGACATAATTTGTCTTTTTGGGTAAATGATTTCTGACATCTTTGTCAGCATATACAATTATTTTATGGAGCTAACTTCTAAATTTTAGTGACTTTTGTCTCTAGGTTAGTATCCTGCATGAACTGAGGCTAGTGTCTCACCGGTATTGGAAATGTAACACATGCTGTTTGCAGTCCTTGCCTTCCACTAGAGCTGTCCACATTCTTTGCAGTTCTTGTTGCTCCTCTACAGTGCTTGCTTAACAATCAACTGCACTGGTTCACATTTTAAAATTTGCTTTGAAATATTCCCTCATACTGTATGGATGTGTCTGAACAATTCCTACCATTTTGGCTTCCTGCTGTGTTTTTCTTTGCTAGGCCTGGATTTACCTGAGATATTTTAATGTTACCTTCTTTCCACTTTTCATCATGTGTGTTGTAAGATAGCTGTTGATTGAAATCCAAACTGTTCAAAGTGACTTTGATGGAGTCAGTATGGAGCACTGTAACAGCTGATTCTGCACTGTTGGAAAAGTGAATATGGGACCATTATTTATTGCTTTGCATGTTACATGGAACTTGTTACATAGTTTTAGATGTTAATGGGGAATAGAAGGCAGATTTGTTGGATATTGCAGACTCTGTTTAAAGGAGTCTGAAGATTTTGGGTGATAGTTACAAGAGTTGACATTTTAACAATGACCTGTAGCCTTCTATTCCATTCACTTTAAATTGGTAATTGATTTTCTCTTAAGGTAATTTATGTTGTTATATGATACCAATTTTATATATTTGTGGTTTATTTTTCCACCAGATACAGAACATTGTATTTTGTCTTCTGTATGAGCTACTACAATCTAGGTGCGCACCCAGAATTTTTCAATGGGGGATAGGAGGTGCTGGTCCAAAGGCTATATATGATTTATTTTTTATTTTAAAAATTATGTCATAAAAATGATGTCAAAGTATAGCTGTAGCTTAACACCGTATGCAACTGCACTTAGATACAAACAAATATAACTACATGTTCCACGACTCACCCACCTAATAAATAATCACAAGGTCCAGTCCTTTTTTTTTTTAGTTTAATATAAGACATCCTGAATTCTTTTAATTTTATTTTTCAAAACATTAAGGTACTGGTCATTAGCTGATTTCAGTGGCTGATTTGACAAAAGGGTAAACCATGTAGAACGTTTGATATCATCATGTGTACAAAATCTGTGTTTTTTCTAAATTTCAATTTCGAGGGGGTTGCAGCCCAGCAGACCCCCCCACCTTTTCTTTGGGTGCGCTCCTGCAGCAATCACTGTGAGGCTACAAATTAATGCATTAACATAATGGTTGTTAATATGCAATGTATGAAAAAATAGTTATGCCAGATGATTTACAGTATTATTGTCTGTGTGCCTTCTTGCCATTGTTATAAAAATGAGTATTGGACAGTGTGGAGGTAGGTTAGCTAATTTTTTCATGTACAAGTTTGACAAAGGAGCTAGTTGAGAGTCCCGTTACTTTTTTTTCAGTTGGGTGGTAGTTGCATTTCAGTATCTTATACAAGCAAAGGATATTTCAAATGAAGGAGTTTTTCAGGCATAATTGCAATTGATTTTACAAAGAATGTTAATTCCCATGCTAAGGTAATGGAATTTACAATTTTGTTTACAGATTAGCTACATGAAAAAATATTTTCTTCACATATTTTCGATTTTTAAATCAGTTGAATTAATTTTTCTGATTAAAAATATTATCTTCATATCCACTAAATGTAATCCTTTAACAAATTTAATTTTGTACATTGTAAATATTATATATGTAATCCTTTAACTTGAACCATATATGCAACAGATTCCTGATTATTCAACATAAATGGGATCAAATGATGGTCAGACAATCGAAAATGCTGAATAACAGAGAATAATAATAAAAAATTCAAAGGTAAATATCGACCCAATAAAAAATAGGGGTTATTTTTAAATTACAAAGAAATACAAGTAAGCATCAAACAAAAATGTCACTAACAAATCTAGTTTTCAACGTACTGAAACTTTTTATATGAGAGTTTATTTTTTGAAGAAATGAATAATCGGTATTTGTTTCTGATACTTCATTCTTTTGCCGTCTGCTTGAAGGTCCTTTATCCCACAACAACGAGATGTATTCTGACTTCCGTTTCTAACCCTTGGGATGGATCGGTAGAATCAGAAGCTTGGTCTAGCACTTCAGAGCATGAGAACTTCCCAAGTGCCTTATAATAGTGCTCATTTATAGATTCCACTTTATTTTGTTTGTACATTCTAATACACTTTGGTCCCCAAATGCTGCTTCTTCCTGGTCTCGCCACTAACTCTCTCTTTACCGAAAATTTAGTCCCCTTTGCACTTCTACCCCCCCTAATTCTCCAGGACGACGCCTCCAACACTCTATAGTGATTGGTTGTATGATTAAAGTGTTTTACTTTATATCGGCTGACCGATTCAAAATGTTTTGAAGTTCAGCTCAAATTTTCATGGGAAAGAAGCATCCACCACATAGTCAAAATTCTTAAACTTCTTTACCAAAATGAAACCATAAATTTGTCACACAAATGCCAAACTGAATTTCCAAACATTGGTTTCCGCAATTAGTTTTGCAGCTGTCACATCTGGAGGGACAGGGGTAAAAGCGAGAGGGTTGAGGGACAGAAATCCTTTTACACAGTGGGTGTTTCGGCAGACTGTGCAAATATTCGGCTACAATGCTTTCTTTGTGTTGTGGTCATGCCAGTCCATCAAGTGAGTGTAGTCTGAATAGCATTGATCCACCCCACACTACTCATTATCTCAACATTGTCTGTTCCAACATTATCATCTTCCAATTGATCACTACCAGCATGACTCACAAGGCCTCCCATGTCATTGTCACTTAGCTGTTCTTCACATATTTTTACCCATTATCATATGTGTAATTATTATTCATATGTTAACAACCTGATATAAATTTTAGTAAAGAAACAAGATTTTCGAAATCTTCTACTGTTCTTTTCTCTATCAGATTATCTTAAATTTGTTTTTCTTCTACAGGAATTTCTCCATTATCATGCCAGTGCCCTTTGCTCAATATTCTCTGAAACTTGGGCTTCCAATAAATCACATCTTTCAGGTTCCTTCTCTTCAAATATTCCAACATTTCCTCTTTAAGTTTCTTGGTCCATAGATTGACGGACTGAAGTGACATTTGTTCATAGAAATATCACTTTGATTTCCCAGTTCTTTAATTCATTTTCCTAGGATGAGAATGCTCGCTGTCAAAGACAAAAATTCAGTAAAACCCCAGTTTCAGTAATTTCTTGAGGCCATTTATGTGCTTGGCTGTTATAACATACTAGAAGTTCTGTTATAGCCATATTTTTGAAGCACAAATTATTTCTTTTCTTGCAGAAGTTATCAGTTATTGTTATGCCTTTCACTCTTTGTGTTGTGAACCACCCTTTTGTATTCACATTTATTCGTTTTATTTTATTTTATTTATTTATTTATTTATTCTTTATTTTTATGTTCTTTCTTTCATTTCTACTTTCTAAACTTTGGCTGAAAACCACTTTCCTGTTTGGCTTATTTTTCTATTTCATACACCAGTAGTGACATGATCAATGCCATATCCTTCTGCCACTTTTTGCTCAGTGTTGTCTAATGTTTGTGAGGCTTCAAGTTTTTGTTCAATGTAAAACACACCTTTTTTCTCTTTCCATTTGACTTGTTAAGAAAAAAAAAATCACTACTTTATGATAAATTTGTAACTTGTTTCAACAAATTAAAGCACAACAGCATCTTATAATCAAAACCAGTGATGACAGCACAATAAACAAAATAACAATGAGTACTTGCATAAATAATCATAATTTATAAACGTAGACAATTAAAAGGTAGACACCTGAACATGGTGAGGAATATGATTCATTCTGTTAAACACTGACTTGTTTGTTGATAATATACAATGATTATTGTAAAGTGAATATTGATAAATATAATACAGCATTCTGATTATGAAGTCCATTGGATAAAAAGCAATGTCAGATAGTGGAAATTCAGGTACAATTAGTGAATTGTCATGGCATTGGAGCAAGAAGTTAAGCCATGTTTTCTGTAGGAGATGGCAGAAGGTGGTTAGATTCACGTTCTGTGTTGGTACTTCAGAAATGCATGTTTCTTCAGGCCTTGGTTTTGGATGCACATAGAAAAACTTGGAAAATTTCATAAAATTCTTAGACTGTCAGTGTACATGGAATTGAAAGTAATTGGTCTTAAAATACATGTCCAATAGGACAGTTCTGTAAGTATGTTATGGTTTTTAAACATATTTATTTTCAAATTTAAACATGCATATTGCCTTTATACTTAAAAGTGTGTTAATTTGTTTCTTTTTACATGGTTAATATTTATTTAGGCCTTTGAAAACATACTCTATAGTGTACAAGAACAAAAAAATAAATTTGAGTACATTCTTTGAAATGAATTGATCTATATATCAAGATTCAACTCTTCTGGGAATCGACACCATCTAGATTGGTATGTAGGTACCACCACTTCAGAGGAGCTTGTCACCTCAGTCTCTTCAGGGTAGCCCATTACTGCCGTGATCTTCATGTTAGTTCAAGTCCTAAGAAGCAGCAAGCTCATCTGAAATTTCTGTAGTTCTTTCTGTATCAGTCTGCAGAGTGCCATATCCCAGAAGACTGGAATCTTCATGAGTACTGCTGTGAAGTCCATGAATCTCACAGTGGATCTTTAGTTGAGACAGTGGAATACATTTTTACTTTTCCAGACTTGACTTCTTGTTAAAGAAATTAATTGCATATGAACATTCTAACACAGACTTTAGTGTCTGTGAGATTACAGTATGTATACTTTCTTCGCTTTTGAGAGACCTAAATGTTATTAAAAGTTGAGAGGTATAATAGGTTTGGTAAACTGCTCACATCTTCCAAATGCATTTGTAATCTTAGCAACTGACCAACTTAATGCACAAATTCTTGTTTTTTTATAAGTTTATTATATTCCTCTACATGTTTCGAGTACATCATCATCAGGTGTGCAGGGTTGCGCACCGGGCAGCCACCTACAGAGTATGATGATACCAGATGCTGTATAATACAATTTGACCTCCTGATGATGAGCACAACAGTGCTTGACGAATATAATAAACTTACTAAAAAACAAGAATTTGTGCATTAAGTTGGCCAGTTGCTAAGATTATACTGAGATGCACAGTCAGCAAAACATTTAAAAAATGCATTTGTGTTGCCTTCTGTTGTTGAAGTGTTTGTTGAGTGAGGTGAGAGACAGTCAGGTTCATATTCTGAAGAAGGAAAACTGTATTTCTTACATGTGCATGTGTATCAGGTGTGTGAGTTGGACTGTTGTCACAGTCTGTATTATTGAGAAGCACCTGCTGCACAGGTTTCTATACCATCTCTCATGATCCAGCACTTTTAACAATGTGATTATTATTCTGGATAAACAATAGTATATCAATTAATGATAGAATCTGTGCATGATATCAGGCTTCCACCATGAAGTAGATGAGAACTGTGTTCTTCTGGGTTATTACCCAGCAAGTTGCAGTAATTGCTTAACAACATATTGAGGGAACCTGTCAGTTCCATCTTCAAGGGTCCAAAATCCAATAGGTTGTCCTGAAACATTGATAAGGAATTACCACTACTTGTTGCATAACAACCCAGAAGAATGCAGTTCTTAGCTTAGAACCTATGAGAGAGCTCCAGTTTCAACTCCTGTAGTGTCATAAATTACAAGTAAATGTTTTTGATTCTCAACAGATCTGGGAATTGTTACAGGGTCAGAAAAATTTTAATTGCCCATGTGGCACTTGAAGAAATTTCACTTCTTAGTGCTATGAAGCCATTTATTCCTGAATTGAACGTTTGCCTTTACTTCATTGATATGAAATCTGTAACGTTCTATCAATATTTATGTACCCTCTATTTTAGACTTTCTCAGTTCAGGGTTCAGATCCATTACTCCTCAACGAAACCTCCAGCGAGGGTTTTCTCTATGTGTGTTTATATAGCAGAATTTGCTGCTTTTCATGTAAGGATTCTGTCTGCGTTTCTGCGATTGTCACAGTTCAGAAGAAACGGTCACCAAGCAAGAGCTTTATTAGCCCGACGTTACGTGTGTGTCTACTGAAGCTCGTCTGCCCATCCATATACCATTTCGACCAATTGTCCATTCTCACAGAACCATCAGTAAATATCCTCAGATTCCCATAATGTCACACATTTCATCAAATTCTTCTTATTAATATCAAATGAAATAAAATTAATACAGTGCTGAATCTGTATGTGGTAATATTTTTTTAAAGTATGTATAAGGCTGCAGTCAATATTAGATATTGTTCATATTTTTAGCTGCTATACTGATTATAATATTTTGAACAATGATTCAGTGTTAAATATTGTTTACGTACATTTGAAAACTGAACAAGGGTTTTGTATTCAGCTTAATTACTTTGGCTGGTGGGCAAATGACAACTTTGATACTATCTTTCCAGAACACAAGACAGTTGCAGACATGAACTCGCTGCTCGGTCGTTGGGAAGGTAGGGGGTGCACACTGAGGCTAGTCAGTACTAACTTCAGCCTGGCTTGTAGCAACCAGCATGCTTTATTCCAGTTATATCCTAGGGAAATGGATCACTCATTGTTCCCTTAATGCCATTTCTGCAGATAGCGTTTTTATTAGCCAGATTATTCAATAGCAAAGTGAATAATTATGTATGTATTTAATAGACAAACCTGGTTATGTAATTACTGTATGTTACTTTGTTGGGGGTCATGTCAGTTAAGTTCATTTGGTATTATTAAATTGCAAGTGAAATAGTTACGGACAGGGGTGTACAAAACCCTTGGTGCCAGGTCGCCTGGGCAGCTACATTTTGTGTGGTGGCACCTAATATTTCTGGGTCCTCAGTATGGGACTGGCTTCATATCGACCTTCTGGCACTAGAATTTCAAGGTGACCCTTATATTTTTCGAAAATTTGTGTACCGATGCTTGTAGACACTGGTAAGCACATTTACCAAATTTCACACTTTTAATCTCATATTTAAAAAGGTCAGGGATTTAAACTAGCCAGTTGGCACTTAACATTTGTAATATAAGGGCTTCTGTCATCATGAGTTGAGGCTGAATGAGACTCCCATTTCCTTTTATATTAGTGCGCTAGAAGCATGAAAAATGTTCTAGATACCCTGCTAAAACAGAAGTGCCTGTGAATGTGTGATGTGTGCTTGTAATAAGGAACACCTTGCCCCTACAAATAACATTCCTCTGTTAACATTGTAACATAAATGCATGATTCTTCCTACTCACTTTCTCTTTTCTCTTGTTTTTCACTTGTAATAATTTATTAAGCAAGTTGTGCAAAACCTAAAAATAATTGATTTTCTTCCCTTTTTACTCAGTGTATTAAAATTGTTCTTTTAAAGGCGAGAAGAATTACAATATATCTTTTTATACCTGAACCGAAGTGCTGTAGGCCTGAGTAAAAGTTTTAAGAATACCTTTTCTATGTCTATTATTAATATTATCATCATCATCCTTGTTATCACATTTATGCAGGTTATTTACAATTATATGCCTGAAACAAAAAATGTAAATTTATAATTATGTTAGATAAATAGGTTGATTCCATGGAATTTACATGTTTCTTAATGTATAAATGTATCTTTTCATTTTCTGTTTTTTAAATTCCTGTTCCCTGGAGTACCTATTAAAAGTTTGCTCTGAAGTGTAGTGATTATTCAAGCTTTAAATGAAAGATCACACCCTTAGAAAGAGCATGGGAATGGTTTTATCCATTTCTGTCTGATACATGAACAGAATGAACAGAACTTTTTTCGTCTCTCTTTGTTGACACAAAGCCATGGAGTTCTTATATCAGATAGATGGGGTAGAATAAATCATAACATTTATATTCTCATGTGGCTACAAATGCACAATTGTCTATGAATGATATTAAAATGTCACAGAAATTGTGACTGCAATGACTGTAAATTAGTAAGACTGAGGCATCCACAGCATAATTTGTACTGGCATTTCATCTGTTATGTAAGCATATGGGAACTTTAAAGAAAAATGACTTGCAGGAATTTTCTCAGAATGTAGAGGCTTATTGTTATATGGTGGAAATTAATAATAATTTCCTGAAAATTTACCCTTTTTATTTACTTACTTTGTGGGCCGGGTAGCCCAGTCGGTATAGCGACTGACTATGGGCTGGACGGTCCGGGATCGAATCCCGGTGGGGACGAGAGTTTTCGCCTGTCCAGACCGGCCCTGGGGCCCACCCAGCCTCCTGTAAAATGGGTACCGGGTTTTTTCCGGGGGTAAAGTGTGGCCGGGGCGTGCTGCTGACCACTCATCCCCTTCTAGTGCCACCGCGGTCATGGAAGAGTAGAGCTATACCTCTACCCACCCTCTGGGCCACACCGGGCCTGTAACGGGATCACTTTACCTTTACCTTTTTTTTTAATTTACATACTTTAACTTCATCAAATCTGTGTTCTGCTGATATAGTTATCAGTCCAAGAGGTTATTAAACAAAAATCATAAACAATGGAATTTTTGCACAGCTTTGCTGTAAACTTGGCCATGTAGTTCAGCTCTTTAGTGTTCTGGTGGTGGCGTATTGTGCTTCTTATTGATTCTGCTTTTTGGCAAATCCTGATCTGGAGGTCAGGTATAGCAGAAGGGCACATAATGCGGCATTGTACCATTCTACTAGACCTGACCTCCAGATCAGGATTCACCACTGCTGCTTTTGGATTTTGTCTGTTGCCTAGTGTTTAGTTTAAAAATACAAAAACTGAACACAACAAAGTTATGGAAATCAGATCACATGTTGTCCTCAGGAAACATTATTGTCAGTTGTTGTAACTTCTAAACACTGGACAGTGGAAAAAGTTCAGAAAAAGTGTTTTTTTTTAAATTTTTTATTTATTTTTTTATTTTTTATTTAACTCTATAGGCTAAGTTTTAACAACCCTTTGTGTAATTAAACTCTATAATATTTACGTTACTTTCGTTCTTTCTTCTATTCAGTCATGCCAGTTATAATTGATCATTAAGGATATGTGATAATTTGTGTGTGTGTGTGTGTGTGTGTGTGTGTGTGTGTGTGTGTGTGTTTGTGCACCGTCATGTGTATTTTTGGGTTCATGCCTGCATGTCCAAGATTTCAGCTTCATAGGTCTCTGGACTGTTCTGTATTCTGTTTTCAAACAACAGAAACCTATCATGTTATTAGGCACATCATACATCATGAATGAGTATGTTGATTGCCACATTATGAAGACACATTACTTTTAAACTTTCTGTTTTGTGGGATCATATAGAATCTTAGCCCATATCTCAGATACAATACTGTCATTATGCTCAACTTTCTTGTGTTTTAACTGTTGTATTACCTCAAGTGATTGGGTTGCAGAGCTCACAGTAGTGTTACATATCAAGCCTCGTCTTTACTCATGTGATACTTCCAGTCTGTACAGAAGCTGTAGGTGCACTTATATGCTCACTCACATTTGTTGTTATGTACAAAAATCCAGGCTGTTAACAGAATGTTTCAGACTTCATTATTAAGTATTGTATTTATTTCTGGGTGTTTAAATTTACCCTGTGTTTGATTTTGTGTATGGGTGTGTTTCTCTGTTTGTGTGTTTGTTGGTATGTGCATGTGTGTGTAGGCATGCAAGTGTGCACATATTCAGTCATACTGCATTGAATCAAATTATTTTGGTGCTGATATTTTATTGTAACCACATTCTTCAAATATAATTTTAGGAAATATACAATTGAAAATTTTATACTGGAAGAAAAAGTATCTATTTTATAATTCTTGATAAAATTATTGTTACATGTGTTCAATAACATCTACAGTATGAAGATCCTAGCTCACTATGTGCAGGATTGAGAATAAACCACTGCTTAATTGTAAAAGTCTTTTTCAAACATTCATGTTTTCCTATTGACAGTATATAACAACTTAGTGTAATATTCCATATAATCTGAAGCTTTCATGGTGACTGACAGCATGAAAATTCTCTCAGGCTCCCAGCCATATCAGGTTCATTCACTGTTTCACCACACAGCTGGTAGTCTGAGAGAGTTTTGTTGAACCTTTGAATATATGTGTCAAAACATTCACAACAGGTATTGCTCAAATGACTATCTTCTGGATTATTACACTTTATAAACTAATAAGTTTGTTCCGACATTTTGGAGGAACATACTGCTTCAAATGTCACACTGGCTAAGTTAGGTTCAGCTGGATGCTGAAGTTTGAAGGAGGAGGGAATATGTCTAAATTATATAGGGAGGCTGCACATTGTGCCCAGTTAGAGCTGTGGAAAGGGAATAGAGTGTCTTATGTACTTGGTATAAGAAGACTATCATTTGACAGTTAAATAGGTCTGTATCACTTGGGCAAATTAAAAAGGATACAGTGTACCTGTACATGCTGTGAAGACATGCAAGGAGCATGGAGTTGTACCGCCATCTTATTTTTAACCTGGGCACTAAATGGAAGTCAGTGGTCAGCTGAATTCTGCCACCCCTTCCCCCTTCACCCCACCACTTTAAATCCAGGGAAAGAAAAGGGGGCTGGATGGGCGGCCCCAAAGCCCATCCAGATGCTTAAAAAAAAACAAAACTGCTCCTTGAAACTTTTGTTTAATCACCATTCCACTAACTGGCATGGCTGCTAGCCTGAGAATATTGAACTCAGTTACCATGAAAGCTTTAGATTATATGGAATATTGTCATGACTAGAATCAGTCATTTCTAAATCTTCAGAGGAAATGACAAGCCTACAAAACTTAAAGTGTTACAGGTACTAGAAATTTTGTACAGAATAGTATATGTACAAGCTTCACAGCCTAATACACTTGTATTCCGTGTAAATCTTGTTCTATTACTATTTTGTTAGCAGACACAAAAGACAAGGTTTGTTTGTGTGCCATTGCTTACGCGCTTAAAATAAAATAAGACTACGAAGTTGTAATTGTCTATATTTATATTTATGTGCATTAATAATTGTAGGTACTGAATTTTATTTATAGACGTTCTTGTGGAACGATTCAAATGCTGCTGCATCTTTAATTGATTTTAGGGTAATTTAGTTTGGCAAAATAAAGTTGTCCCTGTGCACTTCATGAAACGTAGAGGGAGGAGATAGAGCTTCCCCCAGTCATAATCTGAGCACTATAGAGGAGTGAGTACATATGTACACACACACACACACACACACACGTTTCACAGATCCATTATCTGTCAATTAGACATTTGACTGTGAAACAAAATATCAATAGCACAACACAAACACACACACACACACACATGCAACAGGCACATCATAAACACATTACACAAATACACAATACAGTACATTAATATACATTCAGAATTATAATATACTGTATTCAAGAGCCATATAAATAATGACTCTGTCATACATTAAAATATTAGGATTTATGGGAGACACCTTGGCTGTGAGAGAAAAAATCTTCAAGAGTATAAGAAGTATGAATAATAGATACTTTTTTAATGTAATTTTAAAATTTGTTTTATCATTTTGTAGTTTCAGTATATTATTATATTAGAAGGTAGACTTTCTACCAGAGTAAGTGACCCTTTTTGGAATACATGAAAGATTTGTTGTAGGCCTATGTAATTGATTTTTGTGCCTACTATTTATACAATACAATGACGAATTATTTTGAAAATTCTGAAGATTGTGGACAACAGACATCATCAAAGAAAGTGAGTAGTTACTTAGCTTCTTGCCTTAGCCACCTGGCCTCGGGGAAAGAACTTCCATTACCCTTTAAGTAGGAGGCTTGGTGGGCCTCAGAGCCAATGTGGACGCTTGAGAAAAATGAAAAATCTCTTCTGTTTGCCAGGAATTGGAGCAAGATTTCTCAGCCCATAGCCTATTCGTTGGACTGACTACAGAGCGGAAATCTTACTAACCCTTTTGTGACCAGTGGTACTCATATATTATACCTGGTTTACTAGAACTGAACATTACACCAAAATATATTTGTTAGTTTCATTTGTTTCACATAATAAACTGTGGTAATTGTCTGAACAGCAGCTAATTAACTTCACAGGAGATGTATGTTGTTTTGAATTACTCATTTTCAGACCTGCATCAGTTACAACTGAAATAAGTACTGTCAATATGAGTGGAACCAACTGAAAGGTTTGCAGTAATTGTTACAGAAATACTACTTTTATACTTAATAAAATCTAGATAATCATATGTTAATGTTTAACAATTTTTGGTTGTTTCAACTCCTTTTATATTATTTAATGTTCTCCTCCATGCCATTCTTAAAGATTGAAACATGTAGGAGGAAACAGTAACTTTAAATAAGAGTGGCATATTAATGTTAAACATACTATGATGATATAAAATTTACTTGTATTTCAAGTATGTGATATGTTGTGTCTGAGGCACTTTACATATTATTTCAATAGATGTCATCCATTGAAGGGTTTAATTAAATTTTAAGTGTGATTTTGTATAATATTGTTCGGAAATGGTTACATCAGTAACTACATGAAGAGTGCTTTGCTCAGAACCTACGTCAGATGTACGTATGAGTGACTCATCATACAGTCTTTTATGGGAAATTTTTCAGGAATGAATGAAGTAATTGCTTTATGTTATGTACAAATTGTATATAGAATTAGAAATTTTTAGCAAAATGATTTCAAAGCTAAAGAATGGTGTAATTAAATAGATCATCCATTAAAATTAGTATGATTTTGCATAACAGTACAAATATTATCTAGTATTTAGCGTTCACAGCTGCTTCCTGACACCAGTTTACTTAAATGATTGTGCCGGAAATTGTGAGGAGGGAGATTTTGGGTGTTCTGTTTTGACTCACTCTGGTGGCTCTTGCCCATATTTTGCCACATTCTTCATTTGTGTTGGATAAAATTCGGTGCAGGAGATGCCCACAACATCATGTAGAGTTATGAGTTTTGTGAAACTAGGTGCATTGGAACCCATACCTTACTCAAGGGCATAAATGAATTTCTGCCTGTATATTCCACTTTATTGTCCAATTTTGGGTGAAATTCAATGTATGAGATCTAAAAGTAATGTTACTGGGCATTTATGAGGTTCTTGTAACTGGGCACAGGGAAGACTGCACTTTCCTTATGGGCATAAATTAAATTACATTACTTTTACATTGTGCCAAGAAAATGTATAACATATTGAAAGTACAGAACACCTTGCTAAAGTCTGTGTACTGCATCACAGATTACACCATTTGCAATCTTATCTCTCATTTATGCACCATTTTCATACAATTGCTCCTGAGGAATTTCCTTCCTAGATACGAAAATAACATACTACTGATATTGCAGTGCTGTGTGTGTTTATTTGTATGTGTGTGCATGTTTGTTTGTGCAAGTGTCCCAATTAACCTCTTGAACCAGTTGACCAGTTTTCACGGAACTTGATATAAACATTTTCCATTGGATGACACCCTCATGCTTTACTTTTAATTTTCTGTAATCACTGAAAACACAATGGGGACTACAAACTTGTCAGGTGGAAGGGATACAGAAAGCACATGCTTTTAGGCCCAGAAATGATGTATCATAATATGGATCTATCTTGGAAAAATATGCATCTTTTGGTTGGGTAATATTTTTGTAGGATATAAAATAAGTTGGCAACCATGTACAACTTTTCTTTTGCATAGTTTTGAATGGTGGTAGCTAATGAACAACTGGCACTCAACATGACATATGTGGTATGATGATAGATTGTAACATGTCTACACATTATGTCTGACATATTGTTTGTAAATCAGCATTTATAAATGTGACTGAGAGTATGGAATTTTGGCAAATTTCAGCCAGATTTGAGATAGAAAGAATCTGTATGTAAGCAGTAACTTCTTTGCAAGAATAGAAAAAACAGTGTTAATACTAATACTATAGGTATGTGCAGTAGAGATTCAAATAATGAGGTAACAAATACCCTGTTGCCAAGAACTTTATTCTGACTTTGATGTATACATGGCAAATAGGCATCAGATGGTATAGTTTAGCCTTATTTTTGACATTTAAGCATATGTCCCATCATGGCTCTATGGCTTATATCCCAGCATAGAAGAAACTGAAGTCAAGTGTCTGTAGCCAGGAGGTAACAGCTTGCTTTATTTTGGCATCTGCTGCAAAATTCTTGCCAGCCTGGTGCTTTTTAAGTAATCCAAAGAGATTGAAATCACTAGGTGTGAAATATGGATTGTGTGGACGGTGGTCCATAACATCCGATCCTTAGCACCACAACCAATTACGCAGCTGGTTGGCAGTATTTGGCACAGTGGTTTCCATTTCTTTGGACCCCACAAGGTGCACAAGACTGGCAAGCAATTTGCTGAAGATGCCCATGTAAATCATGCTGATACCTCCTGACTACAGACACTGGACACAAATTTCTACTACACCAATATACAAGTGCTGATGCCACAGTGGGACAAATGCTTAGATTTCTATGGTGACCACGTGGAGGTTTGATGTGTATCATCTGTTCCCCATGTGCCAAGTATACATTAAAATTAGAACAAAGTTCTCAGCATCAGAGTGTTTGTTACCTAATTTTTTGAAACATTCTTTTAGAAATGGAGAATTATAACATATGTAAATGAATGTAGGCTTGTAGTTCCATTTAAACCTCCCTGTTATTTTTAAGCTGCAGTGGTAGATAAACAGCACACACTTGTGTCTCACAGAAATAACGCACTTGCAACTTTCCACACTAGCACTCATGAATTTCACATGTCAGTGGACTCTATGCTCCATTTTTGAAACTGACAATCACCCACATATTCTGAAGGAATTTTGTCATTGTACAAAATTAGAAATGTTTTGATCACTGTCAGAGAGGTTACAAAGTTCATTCCAAAATTTGAACTCATGATTGTATGGTTACACACATTCCTGTTTTCTGTGTAGTTGTGTTGAAATTCACATTAATCTTACTTCATTTTTGGTTCTTCATCTTTCACATGAAGTGACACAAATGTTGTTTTTATCACTTTGTATCTAGAATAAAGTGAAACAAATAATTTTTGTATCATTTTTTAGCTTTTGTTTGTGACTTAATGCTGTGTTTGGTTATTTTAACATTCTCTGCAACTGTTCTTTGCGTCATTTATGAAAATAGAAGAGCTTCCTAATGGTGCAGAAAGGTGCAGTAACCAGTTACGTCCAGTGCAGCTTTTTAATTTACAGTACTTGGAAGTTGTAGGAATATCCTACAAATTCTGAAATGGCCCATGATACAGTAATCCACAAAGTATACAGCACTGTAATATACAGCCACTTTATCAGCCATTTCATCCAGACTGTGGACTAATAACAACTGTGTGACAATCATGCCATCCAGTTTCCAATCATTTGTGTGCTTCGTATGGTGGTTATGCTAGCCTCTTAAATACTATATCTGCTACCACTATATTGCAATTGTTTGTGAATGTGCATGTCAGCAGAATAGTTGACCATTCTTCCCACCAAATCCACAAGACAGAAGTTCACAGATGCACAGTCAGAGATCTCTATTAGTACTGCAATAATGCTGGTGATGATGATTATGATTATGATGGTGGTGGTGGTGGTGGTGGTTGTGGTGAGGGTGGTGGCGGCGGCAATGATGATGATGATGATGGAACAACACAAGAGCAAACAACAACAATAAGAATAAAAAGAGACACTGAACATAGAAAATGCAAATTTGAAGTTGGGGTGGGTGAAAAGTCTGCAGCTGTTATAAATATGAATATGAAGAAAGGCATCAAAACGGCACTGCCTCGTATATAATGTATGAAGATACAAGTAGTCTAATGTTCGTGTAACCATAATGAGTAAAGAAACTAGTCTTACAGAAAGGGGTTTTTCCTTTCTACAAATGAATTCCAGTTTATTAGAGTTGGTAGCATTCACAGTTATATGCAGTGGCAGTGCGGACAGGATTAGATCTAACTGAAGATGACACAGCATCAGTTAACTGACCACTGTGGGGAATGGGAAGGTGATAGTTTGAGCTAATGCCTGCAATTCCTTGGCCTGCTAACAACAAAACCAATGTGATGAAGAAAACAGGTAATATAGATGCCTAAATCTTTGATACAGTTTCTTTGAGCTGGAAGTACATATTGCAAAATAAGTGACAAACGGTGGTTGTGGTGGTGGTGGTGATGATGCTTATGATTATGATGACAGCAATGATGACAATGGTGGTGGTAGCAGTGATGGTGAGGATGTTTATAATGATAATGGTGGTGGTGATCCATAATTATGATGATCATAAGAAAAAAAAGAATAAAAAGTATATTAGAATCGTTATTTTTATTTTTTCAACAAAAATTAAGATTTTTAAAATTTTTAACATCGAAATGTATTTTACATTTTAATGCATTCCTTCTACTAGGAGACTGATGAATGTAATTCACCATATTATAGTGTTGTGTGACATAGGGTGGTGGGTGCACATTTCCTCATTTACCCATCCATGTACTCACTCTCACTCTGTTACTCCTTTACTGAAGCCACGTCTCATCCTTTAGCATTAACTTCATGTAGATTGGCCTTGCTATATTGCATATGTGTAAATGCTTATGTGATAAGTTTTTTTAATACTTACACATGTTGCCTGGGAAATGGTTGATTTGTTTGTCTTCTGGTGTCAGAATTAATTAAGTGTATTAGTAGATAGACATAATCCGTGTGTCAGGGAATTTCTTTCATTGAACATGTGCAATGCTCTTTCTGATGGCCTGTTCTGTGTGTGTGTTCAACAGGCCTGGCTTCTCAGCATAGCTCTGTGGCTTCCATGTCCAGTGGAGGAGGGGCGACAGGTGCTGCAGCCAGCTACTACCAGCAGGCACCAACACCATCCCAACATGGGGATCAGCAATCTCATCCCCAACACAGCCCAACAAAGTACCCAGAGAATGGTCATGATACCCTGTCTGACTTTGTCCATTTTGTCTGCCAGGAAGCTGAAACACAGGAGACACAGGTATGTGGTATATTTCCAGTACTGAGGGTGCTGTCTACATAGTAGATGTTACAAGAAATAATGGACAAATGCTGCAACAGTTAATGTTCCTTGATTTAGGGTTGTCCCTCATTTAACCATTTGCTGAATATGATAATACTGGCATGGTGAATGCTAACTTGCCACAGAGGACATTAAAATCATATACATATGCAACACATTTCTTGGTATCTGGTATCTCTGTGGGCTACCACTAGACTGTGACTGTCTTTGAAAGTATCTCCATTTCTTGAAGGGTGTTGCAGTCAAGTGACATGTATTTTGAATGGTGCTTCCTAATGGAGTGTGATCATACCTGAATGATTCATAAGTATCACATTTAAAAATTGAGAGAGAGAGAAATCAAGTACACCAAGCAAAAATATGAAGTTCCCTGGTCAATGCCACAAACTAATTTTATCATCATCATCATCTCCTTTATGCAGGGTATTTATACTTGTATTCCTGAGACAAACTATGTCCCTACGAAATACAGTGTTGTAGCTATTCTGTTTTTACTATTCATGGTGCTTGTATCATTAGTTTCAGTGTTGAATATATTGTATTTTTACATTAGTACTTTCCGAAGTATGTGTGCAGTGCCCAATATGGCTGTTTTCTGGAGTTCCTTGACTTCATGTTTTCCTGGTATGTTGCTCACGTATTTTCTAAATGACTTTG
>Ga0123354_10001237_pt1 | contig 30291 bp, 27 predicted proteins | sample TergutLab28metaG_2_FD_97872 | JGI IMG/M metagenome (GOLD analysis project Ga0123354, IMG submission 97872) | Labiotermes labralis P4 segment gut microbial communities from Petit-Saut dam, French Guiana - Lab288 P4 | ecosystem: Host-associated > Arthropoda: Insects > Digestive system > Gut ... | reverse complement strand
TCCCTGAAGATGGTTTAAATATAAACCGAAACATGTCGGAGATTTTAACTATTTTAACAAATTAAAGTTTTATAGTGTCATTTAAAAAGTGTGCATGTGTTGGTGAATATATGTGAATATGCATGGTGAAAAACTGAAAATATGCTATACGTGCTTTTCCCATCTCAACTGTTACATACAGACACAACTCCATTACACTGAAAGTTAATCTTGGCCTTGTTACATACTTCATCATGATTGTATTACTCAGGCATGCAGCACAACAAGGCCTATACATCAACACACATCAATCAAATAATGTAATAGAATACCTGCAATGAGATAAAGTGTTGTGTTTGTCAAGTATAATAAATTTTGCATATCAGTTCATGCAGAATTTACTGCTGCACTGCAGTATCAGTAATTTTCCTGCACCCATTGTAAGATAATGTAATGATTTTTGAACACACAATGTGAATGCATGATTTCAGGCTTCTGTCACAAAGTAGATGAGAACTGTGCTCTTCTGGGTTATTACACAGCAAGTAGTGGTATTATCTTACTGACATTTTGGGACAACGTTTCAGATTCTTGACCCTGAAGATGGGACTAATAGATGTCCCTAAACTTTGGTAAGAAATTACCACTACTCACTGCATAATAGCCCAGCTGAGCACAGTTTTCCTGTAATGTGAATGTAATGTTATTTTGCATCTAGTAAAGTTGTATATAATACAGTAATAATGCACTATGTGTATTCATCATTCCCTGTGCTTTTTAACAGTGTCTGGTTCTAAAAAGCAATTTCCACCCCTGCTAATGTAATTTTGTGTCATCTTACCCTGGACTTGCATGAGAAAGGAGAGCATGTAACTGAATTGAAGACACTGACAGTGATGTTGATTTTCATATTCATGTATTACCACGATCAATGTTAATATGTTTTACAATGTTTTCATCCCATTAATGGCTCCTTTTTGTTATACTGCAGAAACAATAAATTAGAGTGTATCCTGAACAAACTGTTTGCAACCAGGATGTTTACATCAGGTACTATGTAATAAATACAGATTTAATTCCCCAACATTTTAAAAAAACAGTACCTCATAAAAAGTCATTTGTCTCATAACTTCTTTTAGTTGGGATAGGCGTTTAATCCATTCAGCCCCTCAAATTAGAAGGAAGGGTGGTAAAGAATATACTATTTCTTTACCAGTATCAGAACATGCCCCATTTTTTATATTAGGAAATAACACTTAAATATGAACAGTGGGCACACAACATGTATATGTGTGTACTGTCATCTTCTGGAACAACATGGAACTGTGGTACATTTGAGCATGCATTGCTGTGATCAGTAACACAGGACTGTATATGAAGCCCAAAGTTTTGCAGACTTGTCTGACCAGAAATTCTGATAAAACATCGGTGACATATAATGCACAGTCCATCAGAAGCACTGTCAATTTCCATTGCTGTCTTCTGACAAACAGGACATACTACTTCCTCCTCTAAGCTCTTCTGCAACAATTCTGAGATCATCTCTTCTTCACTTGTTAACAGTGCTTCATACTCTGCAATAATCTCTTCCTCTAGAAAAGGCAATTCCTAATTTTACTTACATAACTGTTGACATACATATTTTAAGCACAATAAAATTGTGTTACAGGGTTTTTGACAGGTCTACTATGCTCTGCAACTTCCACATTCTTTGCCAGATTGTTATGAAATTGGGTACTGAAGAATGGTATACATCACAGTGCTATCTGTATATCAAACTACATGGATGGTGGTTTCTGAATATACAGTGCAATCTATCTTCATGCACAGGTACAATCAAAAATACATAAATTAAACACATCAGCAAAAGATTTAGGATGAAATTTATTACCTTCATTTGTCAGGGCACACCCTTCAGTTTCATATCTTGCACTCCATATACCATTTGGTTCCGAATTTCCAAGTGTTACTAGCAGATCAGCCTTATAAGAATTATGGAACCTCAGGTTATTTACAGTTCTGTCACGATTTTCCTTTATCCTCGCTTTGCAGCGCTGAAACAAAATGACAATGATGCATAGCAGTATTTCCAGTAACACGGTTATGTGTAATTGTACTACAAGAACTAAAAGGTTTAAATGGGAAGATCATCACAAAAAGCTCCCTGTGTCTGAATTATCAAAATTTTGTTAAATTTTATTTTCCCGCTACTAGTCATTACTTCAAGGCCTAGAAATTCCCCAGTAACTAGCATGGCAAGCGAATGAGAATGATAAAAGCTCTTAAATGAGACACCCAAAGTGAGGAAAAGTAGAATTTTAATATGCGATGACACTCTACCGCTCGCAAAATGTCCCTGAACTTCGGTGACCCATTTTTAAATTTCAACGCAGCTTTCCTATTCAGTTCAGCAATATTATGAATTCGTGATGTTGGCGTATCCGTCGCCATTATATACACTCAATTCCACATTCATAACAAATTTAAGGTTAGGGTAATCGCCGCTCTGCTTCGAATTCTTCTACGTCTACGGTCGATTTGATGTAGATGATCTGTGGTGGGGATAGACCTCATTTCATGGTATCCAACATGACAGAAAAATATTTCCCGTGTTACATACATAGGGCCCTGTTTGGCTCGCGGTGAGAGGTTGGTCACTTGGACTGGGAATAGCACTGTTATCTGTGTCCGTAACGCTTTCAGAAGATACTCGCTTTGCACACATGAAGCAGGTGGAGCGATGTTACCGTAGAGCAATATTGGTCCTAGAAACTACGTTGAGTCATTCGATTTGTGCACAACTGTAAGCACTGTCAATCTGATATGTTAAATTAGAATAATGGCAGGGGTTTTTGATATAGAATTGCAGGATGGAGAACTTGGCCAGGATGTTTCTGATGATGATGCTATTGAAATAGAGGAGGTGAGATATGTTTTTCTTGCATATTTAAACATAAAACCAGAGTGATTTGTTGTGCAACTTTCAATATGTTGATGTTTTCGTGGAAATGTAAATGGCAGTGGTGTGTACGTCAATATGATTGTTTCATAAGACCTGAGACTTACTTGTGCGTTCAAAAAATTAGTGACCCATATTCTTTTTAAATTCCAGGGTGATTATGATCAAGATCCCAACGTTAATGCTATAATTGAGTAAGTATGAAGTTTGGAACGGTCTGTCGTGTTATATGTAGAATATTTTTGTATGCTTACAATATATTTTAAATGTTTCAGCTTAACAGTTCTTTACTTTCTAGCCTTGTAAAACATTAAATGATATGTGTTCCTGAACAGGTCAGAAGACTTAGAAACAGTTCAGCTCTCAGAACAGAATGTGAATACTGGCAAGGAGAAGACAGGACCTCAAGATTTTGAACTGCGCAAAGTTTTGGGGAAGGGTGGTTATGGGAAAGTGTTTCAGGTGCGCAAAGTTACTGGTCAGGATAGTGGAACCATCTTTGCCATGAAAGTTCTACGTAAAGCTTCAATTGTTCGCAACCAGAAGGACACTGCGCACACAAAAGCTGAGAGGAACATCCTTGAAGCTGTAAAGGTGAATTGTGTTTGAGAAATAAGTGAAATGCTTTTAATGAAAAATAAGACTTACATGGGCCAGCAGTAATTTGGCCCGTCAGTCAAAATATTTAAGTGATACTGATTTTGGTTTACTTCCCTTATATTCATACTGTCTAGCACCCTTTCATCGTAGACCTGATCTACGCATTCCAGACAGGTGGGAAACTCTACTTAATTCTGGAATACTTGAGTGGTGGTGAGCTGTTTATGCACCTGGAACGTGAAGGAATATTTTTAGAAGACACAGCGTGGTAAGTGCCCCATACATTTATACTTTATTAATATCGTGATTTTTAGAGATAGCGGATTTTGAGGTGAACATGTTACGTGTTGGCTTCATTTCAAGAGCTGGGTAACTGACCTTACCAAAGTAGGTGCTTGTAGAATTTATGGTACGTGATTTAGGTTGTGTAAAAGATTTTAGTGTGGTCTTTAGCAGGAAATATGATAGTGTGTGATAAATGTTTTAGAGAAGGCATTGAGAATTGCAGTAGGCCTGTAATTGCATACTATCTAACTGCAGCTTTGTTGTCTGGTTTAAAAGTCAGGAGATCAGCTGTGTAGTTTTTTCCTTCCCCCCCCCCCCCTCTTTCGTTCTTTCTTTCTTTTAACACATTGCCATCGGCTCATGCAGAAATGTGTGATTGCTCACCCATGCGTTGTTGATGGGCCCCGCATTTCTGCGTTTTCTTACACGACATCCAACACGCGTTTTCGAGCTGGTCTGACACACTGATCACTTCAAGGTCATCGTCAGCTACATGCAAGGTGTTTGGATCTCAAGTTACAAGCAGACAGACTGCTCATGAACCTTATTTTAGAACGATAAGCCTGCAGAATGTTATGGGAATGAACTTTAAAAGCATTTAAAACGTCCGGTCACCAGGGGGTATTTAATTAAAAGACCAGCCCGACAGCAGTGTATTAAGATGTGGGAAAAATTGCATCTTAAGGGACAGAAATCGTAGAGTAACCCATATAATAGAAGTTTGTTATACTACCCATTGCAACAGATTTTGTTGCTTGCAGTCTCATAATAGTTTTGCATTGATATTTATCATAATAATTAACAAAGCATGTCAGAACATGAACTGAAATGGGATGTAGTAAGGTCCATAACATTCTGAAATTTAACATGACACCTTGCAAGATTAATCAAGATTTTTTTTGTACTTAAGAAACAAGTGAAATGCACTAATATATAAATGTGGGAGTAGGAAACCTACAAGTACACATATTCATATTGTTGTAAATAACCTCTAATGATACTAATCAACACTCCTAAACCTGGTAAGTGCATGTCCAAACAAGTGCACTATGTTGAGGCACATCATCTTTCAACACAGTGCATGACCCCATACTGCAGATCTGACATTGGAGGCAATTCATCTGTATATCTGGGAAAGTTCTCACCCAAACTTCCTACAGGCTGGGCTTAGCACCTAGACTACTGCCTCTTCAGGATGCTATAGATTGCAAGGGACAGACTTCAAAAATGACATGGCAGTTTTTTAAGCCAAACATATATGTGGTATGAAGTTCTGAAACAGATTCCATCTGAAATGGCATGTTCAAACTGTTGCTAAAATAGTGTAATTTAGTAACAAACCTATGGGCTGAATGGCTGAGGAATTATGGGTTGATCCTGAGCAGGGATGAGAGATTTTGGCCTACCTAGCTCTGTGTTCAGAGGGCAATGGGGGCTTGTTTCTGAGGAGTTGTGTTAAGGTGACCACTATGGCAATTTAGTGCCAAAGGTGAGGAATGGATAGAGCGTTATCTCCACACTTCCTTTTGTCTTCATGGCATGCACAGTGACAGGATTAACTTTAACAGAAATGACAAAACTGCAAGGATTGTAATGGGGATTTTGTGGAAAAGTGACAGAATGTCTCCAGCCACTGAGGATGATATCTGCTTTTGTACATGTGCAGCTTGTGCTTGACATGATAAAAATGTGCTCATTACTTTCAGTGTGGCTGTCATTTATTCCAACTGTACTGACCAGTGGTAATGTGATGGTATGAAGCCAAATCTAAAAGTATGATCCACAGATTTTCAAAAAATCTGGGAGGTAACTTGAAATTCTGGGTACCAGAAGGGTAAAAATAACACAGGCCAAGCTGAGGACCCACAAATGTTAGGTACTGCATAATACTGCATAACAAAATTCAATCAGCTTGGCAACCTGGTGCCTGGGATTTGTTTGTGTCTGGTATAGATGGTGTAGCTCTGTCCAACTTAACAGGATTTGTGCACCCATATGGTATAGATGGTCTGGCTGTGTTCAGCTTAACAAGATGTGTGCACCACAGGTATGGATGGTTTTGTCCACTTTAACAGGATTTTACTGCTTTCTACTCTTTGCCACTTTAACAGCTATCATTTGCAGCTACATTCATTAGGATTGAAATAGTTGACATCATGTAGGGTAATACTTGCATTTGTGTGCCTTTTTTTTTAACAGAAAAATGGCTGAGGCAACAGTGACATTCCTGTAAGACCTTGTGTGTCAAATGAGGGGGAAGGCTGTTAAGCCTGAGAAAGTTTATTTTGAGGAAGTTTAGAATTTAGAGCTGCACTTTTATGACCTTGTAGGTGTAGCTGCAGGGCTGGCTTGTTATTCTACTGCACCATTTCACTGTTAAACTGATTTCATTTATCTCCTGTGTACACATGTTATTTAATTCTATCATATTATTTGAATGCCAGTTGAATCAACATACCTTCTAAGGAGTAAAATACTTCCTTCACAGGAGACATTTGTCTTCTTAGGTGCCTCCAGACAAAGATCTGGTCTATACATTATCTCTTGTAACTTTCACACTTTCTCATACATAAAGGCCAAGTGCACATTCATGTAAGTGGTGATCCCACACGTATCACTTCAGAAGACTTGTATTGGTTTCAGGCTGTGCTAAGGCTGATGCAGTTAGTTGCCAGCCTCTCATTGTAAAGGCCTGTCATCAATCCCAAGCCTCTCTTTGTGAGATTTGTGGTGTATGAAGTGGCAGTGGGACAGGTTTTCCTCTGAGCAATTCAGTTCTTCCCTATCAGTATTCTGCCAGCATTCCATGCTCCTGTTTAATTCATTTAGTACTGATGATAAAGGATGAGTGGAATTATAAAACTGCACTGAAAAACCGTTAATCTTCTTCCCAATGAAGTTTTTGTCCACTGTTAGAAACTACTGTCTACAGTTTAAATGAGTTCCTTATAAGCATCTTCAAATAGGTGTTTATTTAAACTTTTACAGACCCCATATATGTAAATATACATAGGGAAACACCCCTAGAAATCCATTTTATGTATTTAGGCAACAAGGAAATTTACTGCTTTTTTAAGACATGCTGCATAATAAATAAAGGGAAAAAATTAAATAATGACATATAAGCTCTGCTTTATTCTTCACTAAATCCTGTATATGTCCTAATTTGATCTTTTTCTCTTCAAGTAATATGTTTTCAAAAGCCATGTGCTGAAGTTTAAATACTCAACCACATAGGATAGAGGGTAATGTTTAAAAGACCATGTTGGTATTTAAATTTTAACACATTGTTTATAAAAACATGAGTATTGTTTGAACGTAGAAAGATAATATTATGAAATATATGGCATTTTGTGGAAAATAAGATGGCATGACTTAAAAGTGCAGTAAAATCTCCTTGTTGCCTAAATATATGAAATGAGTTTTTGGGTGTTTTTTTACATGTGTTCGCATATGTGAATGTAGGTCATGTAAAGATCAATACTCTTTGCATTTTGAATTTTGTGCACATGGGTGGAATTGAGTTATGTGTTCTTCTAGGGTATGACATTTTGTTGCTGGATATTTGGTTCTGGGCATTTTTTGACAATGTATTACTCTTGTTTTCAAGGCTTGAAATGTCCAAGAAGAATAGGAATTTTTCTTGGACATTTCAGCCCTTGAAATTAAACCCTTCCCCCACCCACCCACCCACCCACTTTGACAGCCAATTCATACACCTGTCCACTAGCCCATGTGTTTGTCCAGGCTCTGATATTGTAATGATACTAATGGTGGTACATTTTTATGTGAATCCTGTCTGTTCTTTCTTACAGTTTTTACTTATCAGAAATAATACTAGCACTTGAACATTTACATATACAAGGGATTATTTATAGGTAAGTAGGACATTATTCATTTCGTTTGTGTGTAACTGTATTAGTTACCTCTATATGTTTACATCTCTGATCTTCATATAGTTGCACAAAAATGTGCAGAAGGAAATTAAGTTAACTGATACAAGAGTTAGCATGACCTTTGGCCTTGAGGCTTGCAATCACAGAAATGTTTATTTAAAACTATTAATATCTTAGATAAAGATTGTGTAATGATCGTCACATAGCCAATTCACGTTTAGTGTAAAACATCAAAGTTTTCTGTTAAGAAAATCAGAGAAGAATTTTAAATAACAGGAACATGCTGCCCCAGTACACTTAGGTAGTAAATGTGCACAAACATGTTACAGTACTTTTAAATGGCATGCAGATAATATAATATTATTGCAATTCCTTCTGTTTTCACATTGTGCTCCCTCTTGAAGTGATGTTCAGTATGGAACTTTCTTGACAGGAATGTTGCACCCACACACCTCCCCAGTATTCATCAGAAAAAAAATCATCATGGTTGTATGAACAGTGAAATTTGTTAAAATACTGTAGCATCTGTTCTGAATTTTGAGCAAACATATACACATAGATATAATTTGAGAGTATGTATGTTTTATATTGTAAACTTATAATTGTCTTTTGTAGTTATACTTGTATTATAAGAGCAAGATTTTGATCACTTTTAAATGGCGTATTCTTAACCTATTAAGCAGATTTGTTATCACAAGCAACTGAGAGAGGGGGGATTAAATATCAACACATTATCTATTTCTGGAGATATTAGTGTAAATAGATAAACAAATGAGTAATTTTATCTTAGTAATTAACCAGCTTGATGCACAAAATGTTTGTTTTACAATAAGTTTATTTCATGCCTCTACATGTTTCGAGCACATGTGCTCATCATCAGGAGGTCAAAAATTGCATTTTACAGCCTCTGGTATAATCACACTGCAACAAGTGAGTGGTCTAAAATTACTAAAATACATTCTATAAATATAAGCACAAAATTACATGCAAGACCTGCCACAAAGCTTAATTCGGGCAGACAAGTCGCAACTTAAAATCAAGGTTCCGGGAACACATACAGTACATTAAAAACAATGACCCTCGCTCAGCATATGCAGCACATATACTTAACTGCAGGCATGAATATGGTAACATTAATGACACTATGACTCTTCTCAAGCAGATCAACACACTGACCCTCTTGCTTCCATATGAACATATGTACATCCAGTCGTTCCACCATAATAATGAACTCATCCCGAACAACATCTGAATGAGCATAATCCTATGTTTGACCTCATTCATTCAAATACTACACGTCATAACCCACCTGACGCCTAACGCACAATCCCATGCATTCCAACCAGTCCTCTCTCAACCTGTGCACGGGATGGCCACCTATAGGGTAAGCACATTTTAACAACAGTCAAGTTGCATTTTCTGTAGATTCAACAATGAATATAAAGTAAATTGACACTGCACAATCTTAATAACTGGATAAACACAATTTTTTTAGATAGGTAATTTAAATAGACATAATATTTTTATCAATTTTAACAACTGGACAAATATAACCTTATAGATACAGCAACTAATCAGCAATTTATACAATTTTGTGACTAGATAGACTCAGCAAACATAAATGTAAATAGACATAGTACCTTTCTAGTAATTTTAATAACTGGATAAACATAACCTCTACATGACATAACATGTTTATAGTAAGTAATACACAGTAATCACACCCAAAAAAAATTCACACATAAATTTTACTACCGTATGCTTATATTTATAGAATGTATTTTAGTAATTTTAGACAACTCACTTGTTTCAGTGTGATGATACCAGAGGCTGTAGAATGCAATTTTTGACCTCCTGATGATGAGCACATGCGCTCAAAACTTGTAGAGGCATGAAATAAACTTATTGTACAACAAAAATTTTGTGCATCAAGTTGGTTAATTATTAAGATAAAATTATACTGAAATGCATGTTCAGCAAAACATTAAAAAAATGAGTAATTTTAGTAATTCAAATACAGCTAAGAATAAAAGTACTTAAAGAAACATTGTGCATGATATCTTGCACAGATGCTTGTTAATATATTTGCCAGCTTTCTCCATTATCTGTTAATGATACAGTTACTGTGATGTGATAACAGAAGCACTATAAGTTTTCCTGCATGGAACTTTCAAGAGATGGATGTTTGTGCAGTTTATTGAGTGTCTAGAATAGATTGTTGCGTGTATGTTGCAATGTGTAGCAGGATAATGCAGTCTGCTCAGGTTCATGACACATTACAAGTTAAATGTATGGCTGATAGACAACCATGATTTACAACAGGTCCCTCTGATCTTCTGTTCAAGGCATGGTGAAAACTTTAGTCTTAGTTGAAGCAACTGAAATACATGATGTTTCTGTGTAATTTATTAAAGGCATCCATTCTGTATGAAACGAACCTCAGGGTATGCATCTAGCTTCATCATTTCACCCATGGGTGACTGGTATTTTTTTTTCTCCCCCTCAGGAATTGTACTTTTCTTGTAGTTAAACACAAAACAGCTTGTAATTTCTAATCTCTTTTTTACTTGCTGCATCTACAAACCAGCAGTATCAGTTTTTGCCAGTACTTTGTCATCACCACTAACCCCATCACTTGCACTTTTTACAGTTTTGTCATTAAGTCATGCTGCCATGAAGCACAAGATGGTCTCCATCATCATTGTGTATCACGTACTGTCAGTTTCTCACTACACTTAGTGGTGTGTGTCACTTGTCATATGTATTACAGAGACTTTTATTTCATTCATTTGAACCTTGTATTAATTAACAACATGTCTGAGTTGCAAGATTTGAGGTTCTGGTCTTTTGGGATACTTCACTTTGTCAGTTGATAAATAGTTACCAATGTTGCAGAGGAGCATATTGCCTCCATTTTCAGTGTCTAGCATTCCAGGAACAGTAGCCATGCCAAAAAATGGAGGTGTATTATGTAGGCAGTTGAGGATGACTGGGTTGACACCACCCAGAACATTCTTGCTTAAGTATGTACCCATGTTTTGAAAAGTAATCAAATTTTAAATTTAAGAACTTAAAAACCAACAGCATTAATGGGTAGAAGCATACATACTGTAAAGAAAAACACAAAAGCTCTGGTGGACACTAGTAAGGATATTAGTCTGGAAGTAAGTGCTGAGAAAACTAAGTATTTGGCCATGTTTCAAGACCAGTATGCAGGATAAAATCACGGTGTAAACATAGGTAATAAATCCTTTGAAAGACTGGAACAGTTCAATTACTGGGAACAACCCTAACAAATCAAAATTCCGTTCATGAAGATATTTGAGAGCAGATTGAAGTCAGGGAATGCTTGTTATCATTCGGTGCAGAATTTTTTATCTTACAGTGTATTATCTAAAAATATAAAGATTAAAATATACAGACCTATAATATTGTCCATTTTGTATGGGTTTAAAACTTGGTCTCTTGCATTGAGGAAGGAGCATAGGCTGAAAATGTTTGACAGTATGGTGCTGAGGAAGATATTTTAGGCCTGAAGAGGGACAGAGTAAAAGGACAGTGGAGAAGACTATATAATGAGGAGCTTCATCATCTGTACTCCTCACCAAATATTATTTGAGTGATCATATCAAGGAAAATGAGATGTGTGGGGCGTGCAGCACATATGGGAGAGGGGAGAGGTTTTGGTGGAGAAACCTGAGGGAAGGAGATGACTTGGATACCTAGGCATGGATGGGAGGATTAAAATGGATTTTTAAGATGTGGGTTGGGAGGCATGGACTGAATTGCTCTGACTCGGGATAGGGACAGGTAATGGGCACTTATGAATTTGCTAATGAGCCTTTGAGTTTCTTAAAATATTGAGAGTTTTTTGACTAGCTGAGGACCCTTTAGCTTCTCAGGAAGGACTCTGCTCCATGGAATTAGTTAATTATCTTTATCAGTGACAGGTTGGTTACTTAAAAACCAACAGAATGTAATTATAAGTTGTGTAACTGCTCCCTGTTCTGAATTACATGACAAAAATGTCACATATAACTTGGCAGCGCTGTCCATGATAACAGCAGAGACACCTGTATTAATCTCCCCTCCATTCATATTGTTTTTGTGAACACACACCTCTGTGCAGTCAGTACACAGCTATGTATTATGAAATATTTATGTTGATACCAATGTCAGTGAATTTTGCATATCCTGTAACTTAGGTGTACTAAATAAAGTAGTCTGATCATGCCACCATTTGAGTATAATACAGTTAAGTTGTTGGCAAAAGTTTAATAATACTGGTTGTTCTTATTTAACTGAAAATTTGTAGAATTGTGTAATTGTGCATTATTGTTTTTATTTCAGGGATTTGAAGCCTGAAAATATACTTCTGGATGCACAAGGACATGTTAAACTAACAGACTTTGGTTTATGTAAGGAACACATACAAGAAGGCATAGTGACGCACACCTTTTGTGGTACCATTGAATACATGTATGTACAGATTTATTCTATAGGACAGTGATTTGTAATCTGAGGCATGAATACAAAATTCTAGCCAGGAAACATGAAGAGAATTAATCACTTGGGAAAATGGATCAGGGACTAGACAGGAGGATAATATTGATTTAGATTTTAATGTGGATGTGCAACTGTGGACTGGATTCATCTAGATCACTGTAGGGCCCAGTAGCAGGATCCTGTGAGCATGGTAGTAAATGGCCAGAATGTAGGTGAATCTCATGATGAGATGGGTGACTAGTAGCTTCTCAAGAAAGACCTCATGAGGTTAAGTACCATAATCATTAAACTGGCTGGATAAGTGCTGAATGGGTATGTTAAGTTCCCAACAATGACTCTTGTGTTTACCACTACAACAAGCCTAAAATCTAGGGTGTGTACCATTTGACATCCATGCCGACCATACATCTTAGTGGCAAGGTCCTTAACCCTTTGAGGAGTGCCATTTATCTCTGTTGCATAAAAATAAATTCAGTTCATAGCTTACAGAGAATACAGTGTGTCTCCAATATAAAGACCAGTCATTGCCATTTAGGGAAGTGACTAGTATTCATTGTGTGAATGACACAAAACACATGAGCACACCCTGTGAACAAGTACAGAGTTTCATAGTGTTACAGCATGTGGTATATAGTGCTTCAAAGGATCACATACATGGGTAAATTTTTTTTCCTTTCAGCATGCTGAATTGCTTATTGATTTTTGTTATCGAATTATTTAATGACGCTCGTCAGCTGCGTAATTTATGACTTGCAGAACACTGGAATGGTTTTGCGAGTGTTCCATTGAGAAAGTTGTAGAAGGAAGTGGTCATATCTGGTTTTTAAGTGCTGATGTTGAGGAATGATATAACCACAAAAACTCAGTTTATGGGCTGCAACGGGAACCAGAGTGCTCCCAATGTGTAGTGGTAATTTTGCTGTCACCTTGGTTGGTGGAGTAGACATTCATATCAGAAGTTGTGTGTGTTGGTTGTGATGGCAGATTGTTAAGAATGTGTTGATAGTTGCAGTTAAAGTGATTTGTACACAAGTGCCTCAATATAACTGTATTTCAGAACTTACTGGCTTAGCTAGTAGTCACATTATCGGAATAAAGACCATTTGTTGAACTTTATTCTGTGTCACAGTCATTCTGTGAATTATCATTATATTGTGCAAACCCAGTTCCAAATACAGTTCTCTGACTGGCTCAGAATAGGGGTCTAGTGGCAGGATTTTTTGAATATGGTAATGAACTGCTGAGATTTGCAAAAGAATCAAATTTATTGACCAGCCAAGTGATCATGAACTTCCCACTGTCCCTTCATTTAGAACCTTGCTAATGAAGTTATTTATTACTAAATTATTTTGACATTGTAATTTTAACAATCATTTTTGTCAACTGATAACTTGTTTGACCTTCATTTGATTTGGATGTAGCATGCTTCACTACAGTATATGCTTTTAATCATGTTTGTCTTATAACACTAGTGTGCCTAATTTACTGAAGAATGAATAGTGATATACAGCTTAAGTTTCAGTATTCTGCTACATCCTGAAGGTTGACAAACAGTAAAACAGTTATGTGAGATGTCATGATCCAGTCCATACCAGTTCAGTCTTAATTATCATGACATGTGTGTCATTAATGAGTGTATTAATTACATGTCATGTTGAACTGTATAACTAGTTGTCAGAACAGTGTGATGCATTGTATTGTATGTCTTAGTATGTATGAGATTATCAATGTGGGCATCTTTGAGTACATACTTTGGTCTGTTCTGTCCCCCAGGTTTTAAATTATGAGGTTATAGTTTATTTAATGTTGTAACATTAAACGGTATGGGTGATAATGAATAATGAATAAGAAGGGATGTAGAAAAACAGTGGGCATGGTCTAATTTTTTATGTACTCTCCCAGAATTTACCTGGAGAGACTGGGGACAACCATAAAAATCCTGATTCAGGACAGCCTCTGTTTAATCCCTGATTTTAACCAGACATCTGAATGCAAATCTGAAGCATTACTGTCTGAGCCAAGTTGCTCAGTCAGTCTGCATCTTAAAATCCTTATTTTTGGCATCTGTGTGTCATCTTCATGCGCAGTACGCACTGAAAAGTGCCTTAATATTGATTGTAGGGCCCCAGAGATCCTTACTCGTAGTGGCCATGGCAAAGCAGTGGATTGGTGGTCGCTAGGTGCTCTTATGTATGACATGCTAACAGGTGCTGTAAGTATCCATATGTGTTTCCTGTTAACGGAGGAGTTTTGTGTTTGTTTGATGTTTTTGTACCTCCATGAACCCATTGTCTAGTGTTAGGAACAGTGCAATAGAATATAGTGAAAATGTGCATCTTGCAAGTATTACAGGACATATCACTGGAAGGATTAAGGAGTTGTATAAAGATATTATTTTTCCTGTTGTTTTGTTTGGATGTTGAACATTGTGTTTTACTCATAGGAAAGGACATAAATTTTGAGTGTTTGGAAGCAGTATGATGGGGGAAATCTTTGTGTAAAGCAAGCTGGAGGAAGTGGGTAACAGAAAATATTGCATAATAGGGAACATTATTTGTACATTTTATTTACTGTTAGGGTAGCACATTGAAGGAATGTATGGTAAACTGGACTTGTAATTCAGATGAGCAGGTAAGAGAACTGTTGTTTCAAAATGTTATTTATTCCTTATTGCCACTGTGGCCTTAAGTTTTTTTAGAAAAGTTACATGATATAAAGTAATATGATTTTTGACCTGTAGTGGTAAATCTGCAGAAATGAACCTTTGTGTGATTAAAATGACAATAAAAATGTGGAATGTTTGGTGGTGTAGCCATAAGGTGATCAAATGATTAAGAACCCATTAAAATGGGTGTTCAGAAATGTAATGGGCACTAGTGATACACTGAAAACAGAAGCTGTGGAAGTATACATTTTGAATATATAATATATTTTATTGGCATTACTCACATGGGTTTTAATGCCACAAACAACAAAACTGAAATTGAAATTATATTTCCAACGCTTTCAGTTCTGAGTCTTGCCATTTTAAACAATTCTGGTATTATGACACTGTCATAGCTAATACCATTGCCTAGGATGAGGGAAGAAAGCAAACAGTATGATACAACTGCAGATAAGCTTTGTTATTCTTCCAGTGCTCTCACATGCCACTTCAGCAAGAAAAATGTGCAAGATCAAGACTGATTGCTCAGACTGTAGAGCAGGGAAATTATCATTACAGTGACATATTTGGCCCCTTTGTATTGTATGCTAACAAGGAATATTTGATGATACCTAAGTTCTTTTGTAAAGGTAAAGCAATCCCATTACAGCCCTGGACAGGCCCAAAGGGTTCCAGGAGATTGAGGCTCCCAGATTTAATGACATTCGGCACCCGAAGGTGGTAAGGTTGTCAGCCCTACGCACCAGCTGTCTTTAGCCCCAGGAAATATTTCTGGTTCTCATTTCTGTTAGAGACTGAGTCAACCCCAGGGCCAGAGTGTGGCCGGAAGGATTATGTCAAAAGAAAAATTCCATTGACACCATCGGGAATCGAACCCGTGACCTTCTGACTTGTAGCACAGTGTCTCAACCAACTGTGCCACTGCGTGCCCCATGTTCATTTGTAGAAGAAAATAATATTTTTGTCAAGTAATTCAGCGCTGAATCCGAAAGGGTGGACTGTTCTGATTTTGTTAACTTTATGTGGGGAACTGATCACACTGATATGAAAACAAAGTGGAAATGTGCATGCTGAAGTTGTAGGGAAGTGACCACTTGGGATGCCTAGCAGGTGGGATGATTGCATTAACCTTTTGGCGCCGGAATTATTTTTTTAATTTTAGCACACCTTGTATATAAAATGAGAAAAACACAGAAACCAAATACATTAGAATTATGAAACAAACTGCATTTTGAAGAGAAAGAAAGGGAGAGTATATACCATGTTTAAAATATTCAGTACCTATATTTGTTGAATAAATATATAAAATGCGACTTTAGAGGTTAGCGGTGCGGTACGGCGACTATAGTTGACATTAGGCGTCAAAAGGTTAAAATATCCATTTAAAAAATGTGATGTGACACTGTGAAGTGGTTTTGTATGTCTCAGAGTAGTGTCCAGCAGTGGGCCATTGTGAATATGGCAGTGGACCCTTTAAATTTGTAAAAAGTGGGGTATTTTATAACCAGTCATATTCCCATGTGCTGTACAAGAAGACATTTGCTCCATAGAATGTTTAGCAGGAAGGTAAAGCAAATTATGTCAGTTGTAATTTATAATAGAAAATTGTTCTTTGTTTTTAAATAAACCATTTAAAAGAAAAATAAGCATATGAAAGAAATATGCATTGTGGATGGGTGGGCATTTTTTTTAAAGGAATTAAATATGTCAGGATACTTGGAAAATCAGTTTGAGCAAACGAATGTGTATGAGAATGTTGTAGGAAAAGATGTTTTCTGTCAACATAAATTTTGCTTTACAAATGTTTGTCATTCTAAAAGACATTACTGCTCACTTGTTGTTATATTTATTGCAGCCACCATTCACTGCAGATAACCGAAAGAAAACAATAGAGAAGATACTGAAAGGAAGGTTGAACTTACCACCATATCTCACACCAGATGCTCGGGATCTCATACGCAAGCTGCTAAAGGTGTGTACCTGTCCTGTATTTTCTTTCATCATATGATGTTCTTTAATTAGTTAGCTGTTTGTACAGATAGAGTGTAAATGTAATGATATTGTGGTTGTATAAGATCACACATAAACATTTTCTAGGGAACAACTTGCCATAGTGTAAGAAAATCTCTTCCTGTGTTGTTTCAGAGGCAAGTGGTACAGAGACTGGGTTCAGGGCCCAGTGATGGCGAAGCTATCAAAGTTCATCCCTTCTTCAAACTCATAAATTGGGCTGATGTCTTAGGTAGAAAGTTAGAACCACCATTCAAGCCTGCATTGGTATGTATATTGAAGGAGTTTTTACGAATTATTGTGCAGTGTTTGCATGAAGTATGTGAAATTTTTTTATGAGATCATGTTATTCAACAGATTCTGATTTAATTTTATACTTGGAGGTTTACACTGAATGTGCAGTGTCCTTACACCTATAATGTAATGTTTTTTGTTTTCTAAATAATGGTTCACTGTGCAAAACATGGGCATATGATTGTACGGCTTTCATTTGTAATATTGTTTATGTAATCTATATTTAGTTAAATGTGTGCAGTCTTTTCTTGGAAGAAAGGGATGGTAGAGATAGTGTCTTGGTGCAAATGTTGTCTCTTGAGTTGTGCAACGGATTTTTGTGACTTTACGTAATAACTGCATGAAACGTTGTCAGGTGAATTTGATATTGATTGATATGGGTGCAGAACAAAACCTGCTTTGCTTAACCCAAACTGTTAACGCAATATGAGCTGTGTCATCAAAAATCTTCACTTTGTTACCTTACAGGCAGGTGAGGATGATGTATCACAGTTTGATACCAAATTCACAAAGCAAACTCCCATAGACTCTCCTGATGAATCAACTTTAAGTGAGAGTGCCAATCTTGTGTTCCAGGTAATGTATAAGTTTTGCATTGGAGAAGTGTTCATGATGAATGAGATTAATCTTGGTAATTTTGGCAGTGTATTTTCTTATAATACACTGTATTTTACTTGATTGTGAAATGTGGTGTCTTGGCAGCCAAAGTTTGAACCTCTCAGTGGTGTAAGATATACCACACAGGACATTTTAGAAGCATGCATACACACACACACACACACACACACACAAACACATGCACACACACTTCACAGATCCAGTAGCTGTCATAAGACAGCTGAATTTTAAACAAATTGTGACTGCACAATTGACAACAGTACAGACCAATTAAAAACATATGACAGAACACCAAAAAATACAATTTAAAATAAATACAATATAGAATACATCAAAAACAATATTAAAACATTATTGCCTTATCATCATATTTAAAATGTAAACTATTACCACAAAATGTATTAAGGAGTTACAAATATCAGCTGTGGGAGACATCTTGAATGAATATAAGAAATCATCAATTGACTAAAAGGAATGAGTAATAAGATAAAGCCACAATGCAACATATTCTCATTGCAGTGCAAATTTGCTGATAATGACATGGTATGGGTTATAGTGGAGATATTATCAACTTCTTAGAAAGGATTTGCTGCATTGTTGAAGTCTGTTAGAAGGACAGTTATAGTGTTTGCGGATAAGTATGCAACTTGTCCACCAGATACATTAAAATTATATTAATCTGGCACACAGTGGACAGGACAGGTGCCAGATTATTGGATGTTCTAGATTGGCAATTGGAACCTATACTGATCAAAGTTATTATGGGTAATTCTTGTGTTATTGCTCAGACAGCACTTCATCACTAATATCCAGCTTTCTGATGCCATTGCATTCTTTAAAATTTTGCAGACAGCTATCAGAGAATATACACTTGTCACTTATTTTTGTTTCATCATAAAAACACGTAGCAATTTCAATTACCACAGGCTTAGTCATGAGTTTTCGTTCGGAACACAATACCTTGTCCAGTTGCACTAATTTTGATTCTTTCAATATTTGTCACTTGAGAAGGTCCTTCACTCTTTACTAGATGTCATAAGTGATCATAATTGGTCTTTTTGTTTCTTTGTATCATAGATGGTTGATGATTTGTTGTATGAACCATCACATCTGTTCAATTTTTGCCACTTTCAAGCCTCCCAATTATTTCAAGTTTCCGTGGAAATGTTAAAAGCTATCTGTTTCCTCTTGCCAGCAGTATCTTGTTTACTCATCTTTGGATCTTTTGAAGCCATTGTAATGGCTCATACAAGGAGTAACACTTGTCACTTATTACACAATGGCAATAGAATTCACAATAAGGCTACAGATTGGATCAAACAAATGGTGTGATGTGCTAGTCACTTATGATATCACCAGGGTGCAGAACAATACCAGCTTGTGAAAACTTCAGAGTGTCTTGTTGCATGAGGAAAGTTTGTGTTGGCAGTGTAGTATGCAGATAACCCAGGGTAAAGTCATGGAATTAGTACACTTATCAAAGTTACACTGGGCAAATCTTTTGGTCTTGGGACTTCTCTCCTGAAGTGCTGGGTTGTCACAGTATCCAGATTATCAGGTAATGGGTTAAAGGAATTTTGCTATACTTTGTTTTAAGGCTTGTTAAGATGTCTTCCATCTGTGTAGGAGCCAAGTATAGAAAAGCATTGGCACCAATGACTATTTTCACATTGAACAGTAAACAGGATAATAAGAACATTTTATTTGTTAAAAAAACATCTTAGCCTATTATGAGTATTCACCGACTTCTCCATTCTTCTTTTTGCTTTCTGAACACAAACACTGTGATAACGTGGCAACTAATTGGAACAGCGAGAACGCTAGAAGCAGAATGGTGGCAAGTTTGCGGGTAAGCGTGGGTATGCGGACAAAGGAAGACCAGTCAAGTACTGTGCATATTTGGGCTGCTGGATTTCACCATGTTACGGCCCATTTTCACTTGGCGCACATTTTTAAACTTACAAACCGTTTATTTCTTTAATTTTCCAAATTTTTTTCGGGCCGTGGCCCACCGCGGATAACCGAAACCACGGATACTGAATCCGCGGATATGGCATTCCACCTGTATAGTTTATAAAATGTGTGTGTTACTCCATTAATAATGTCATTAGAGGTGTAAAACGTTCTAAGTTTAAATCCAACCATCACCATTGTATTTAAACATTCTAAGCCTGTGTGATAAGGATTAAGTTTGTTTTACTGTAGTTAGAACATTGTTGATGGTTATGTTCCAGGGTTTCACATATGTGGCCCCGTCAGTGTTGGAGGAGATGTACAAACCTCCACGTATAGTGAAAGCTCGCTCTCCACGAAAATCAGCATACCCTACACCCGCCACTGCTCTGCGCAATCCTTTTAGTCCACGACATCACCTATCGCCTGCTTCCAGTTTTGCATTTGGTGGCCACAACTTGGGGTCTACACTTGATAGTGCCAGCTGTCAGGAAGAAATGATGGAAGTTCAGGGACTACCTCATGTATAGTGAGTTTCATTTTGTTGTAGAAATGAGTTTTTTTACACAGGCAACAAAGGGTTAAGTAACTGTACTATGTAGAAGTGAAAGTTTGACTGGGAAAAAATGTAATCTGATTATCTCATAACCCATTACACCTTGGGTGTATTGGACTGTCATTTGTTGTTAATCTGTCATTTTAAAGAAATGTAGCTGTTCAGTGTAGATACTGCAGGTACACCTTGATATTCACACTACACAGTTGCATTCCTGGACTATGCTAACCAAAGTGGATGTAGATTGAAAATGGTCACATTTCTCAATTAATATTTTTCAGTAGCTTGTGCTTGTGATGTTTGGTCATAAAATGTGAACTTCCAGTTCATTTACTGTAAGTAAGGTGGGGCACAGAGTGAACCACATATACACAACATATGCAGTCCAAAAATATATCTGGGTGCATCAGTATTCATTTTGCCCAGTCACACTCTTTGAGTGGTAACATAACAACTGTTGGAAAGATACATTAAGGCCTCCATTATCATGTAATAACTGCTTATGACAATCATGTGGGAGACTGGTGCATAGATGGGAGGATAATATTAAAGTGGATGCAAAAGAAATGGGTTGTAAGGATATGGACTGGATTTATTCGGTTCATTTTAGGGTCCATTGAACACCACAAGGAACTTTGAGTTCATTTGATGGGGAATTCCTTGACTAGATGAATGGCAGCTTTTCAGCAAGTACCAGGTACCATGAAGTCAGTACAGTACACATTGCTTTGCCCAGTCTGAAATGTACACTTTCTGGTTTAAACTGCAGCCTGCAGCAGGCTGTACAAATTCCACTAACATGGTTTGTACAGTATTTCAATACAGCAAGCTTGCTTTGCATCCACTACTCTGGCCAGCAGTGTCACTATTGTCCATTTGGAAGGCTCCTGAACCACCATGCTTATGAAGACGTTTATTGTTAATTTATTGCGGAATCATTCACCATTTTCTGTGACTGAGTATGTTCTTATTACCTCAGTTATTTAGAAGTTAACTGGTTAGTAATAATTGGTTTTTAACATTATTTTTATGACAAGTCCAAATCTTGATCAGTTTTAAAATGCCTATATCATCTGCCCCCCCCCCCCTTCCTGCATTCCCCACCTCTTCTGTATTGAATTTACAGTGAATGTAATAAAAAGTTGGTAATGAAAATCAAAATGTTTAAGATTAGTAGATGTCATCACAGTAAGTTTTACAGAATTAAAAGAATGAAGAATTTTCAGAATTAGAGTTTATAGGGATTCCATACTTTTCCTCTGACAAATACCCCACTGTATTCTTTGCTGTTAGTGTCTGCAGCTGAGCATCATTTGCAGAGTAACTGTAACATGACATATTTCGTGGCATCACAGCATGGAAGGGACAATGAACAAGTTACATGAACAGTACTGCTGAAACAGTTCTTATCATTAGTAAGATGTTGGTTGGGCTGACAGATTTATTTGTGGAATTCTGTTGTTCATCTTCACTTCATAAAATAGGAATGGTACTCTTAGTGTGTTTGAGATGCAGCAGTTTTTCAGAAAACTTTCAGTCAGACACAGAATCTGAGAGTTGTTCTTTTGTTGGAAGTCTGTTGACAGATTTGTAGCTATCCTCTCATCAAATGTTAATGTGTTTTTTATGGTGATTTTGATCCAGCATATGACTCATGACATTAAATCACCTTCACTCTCAATCAGACTTCCTTTATTTGATTTTTTGACCCTTCAGTAAAAAGTGCCTGGATCACTTGGGAGATCATTTTCCCAGTCTTTTTATGAAGTAAAACTGCTGTAGGCAGAGACTTTTGGCAACTTTGGCAGCACTTTTATAATAGTGGCCCATGATCATTTGTCTTTCTTCAAAAATTTGTTCCAGACTGCTTAAGTTATGATATACTTTGTTCAAATTCATATTTCTCTCTTGCACATTGGTGCTGAATTTACACAAAGTGCAGAGAACATCACACACCAATCCTAGATCCTGTAAAAGTGCTGTGAATGGTAATTTTTTACTGTAAGCTCCCATATATATATATGCATATCTCTCATAGAATTAATTACACTTTGCTACCTTGGAGTGTTGCACATAAGCTGCATGGTTCAAACTGGAAACTGGGTTCTTTTCATTAGAGGACTAAAATTGGCCTGTTTTAAAACTTGAACCTCCATCAAGTTCATACACAATTGCATTTTTCTGCTGTTGTTTGGCAACACATGATTAAAGACATAGAGCTTTGTCAGTGAACATATGACTGTGTTTCAATCCAACACGTGTGGTGCATGATTAGTGAAGTGCCATGCTATAAAAGAAGGAAATTTGTTTTGTAGCATTATTACCTTCTTTGTTACATCATCACATTATAGCTGCTCTGTCACATGCCACGCAAGACAAGTGATTTTTTAAAAAAATTTTATCTTCCTGCAAGACTGCAGGTAATTGAGTAAAGAGTACATTTTCTTTTGCAGTAACACTTAAGTTTGAGCAAGTCCAACAATAAATTTACTGGTGAGTTCAGCCAACTCTGCTACATAAATTCAAGCATACACAATTAGGGTAGATTTTTTTTATTTAGGGTAGTTGGATTTTCAGGTAACAGTTTCATTTTTCTTTCTGATGTAGAGGCTTCCTTATCCATGTATTTTCATGTTATCATAATATTAATATTTGTTCATAGAATAAATAATAAGATGTATGTTAATTCCATATATTTCTTGGAAATCTGTTGCAGAGGCAGGATTATTGATTGCTGGTTGTATTTTGCTATGTGATATACTACAAAAACTATATTGTGATATGCGTTATAAAATATAAGTAAAATACAAACACAACTCAGTGATTTTATTAAGGTGTATTCTTACATTGTTTTTATCAGTGACATGTTTTGGCTCTGGTTATGAGCCATCTTCAGGTTGATTACTTTTTCTTTGTAAGGCAAAATGACAATAGCATTGCTAATTGTATATTTTGTCTTACTAAGAAAAAGTAATCAACCTGAAGATGGCTCATAACTAGAGCCGAAACATGTCAGTGATTAAATCATTGTGAGAACATACCTTAATAAAATAATTGAGTTGTGTCTGACTGTATTTTACTGACATTTTATAATTCTGTACAACACAATGGGGATGTCTCACCTGAAAGTTGTGATACACATGCTTACAAGGGTCTTTTGCTACCTTCTGTACCCAGCTTCATTGCCGCTTTGTTAGCTGTGGTTACCTTGTGATCAAAAATGTTGCTGTTTACAGACAGTCATTGATGTGTTTCATGATTGTTTCAGAGTTCCCAGGTATATCATAGTGCAGTACCTTCAACTACCATGTCCAAAATTCTTTCTTGTGTATTTTGCGTCATTGTTTTCCCTTACGTTTTGCATTTTTAAAACATTGTAAGTTGAAGCAGTGATGTAAAATAATTTAAGCGTATTTCAATCTGTAAACTTGGACTTTAAGGCTAGGTATTAAGCATGTGATAATGTAGTAATGAATCTTTGTAATATGATGCCGCTTCACAAAAAGAGCTGAAAGTATATCTGGTAATTTCAACAGTGACTTCATTAACACTGGGTGGATCTGGTTTATTGCATTCTTTTTCAAGCCCAAATATTTGCTTCTTACTGGCTGTCTGTTGTGATAGAAGACTCTGCTTCTGTATCTGCTTTTATTCGGTTGTGTAGTTTAGGTTGTCCCTTTGTCACATTCACCACATGGATCTTCTTCTTCAAAGGATGTCTCTGAGGTAAAAAAGCGAAAGTGTAATAAAGTTGTCTCTGTGAATGCCATGAAGGCATATGGTAAGTGGATGTGTATCTTTATTCATTGTAATCCTCAACAGTAGGTGGGATGAGTAGTACACTTCATGCCGTGGTGGCTCTATCCCTGTAGAAAGTGCCTCCAGTACCCATTGAACTGGCAGCTGAGTGAGCCATTTGGTAAGAATCCTTTGGAGAAGAAAAATATCTCTTGTATCTACCATATTCCACAGTTGTCCAACCTTTAGTCTTATCACCATGCCAGCAACGCTGTTCCAGCTCATGATGCCTGAAAGTACATAATTTCTTGAATACATTGAGTAGTATCACAGCTACATGCTCAGGTCGAACAGGAATTCCTTCCATCAGTTCTGACCATTAACATGTGACTTCACTTCGTGGATACATGGTCTGAAACAGTTTCTTTGTATTCTTACGTGGAATTCATTATTCATGCCCTGTATTCTGTGAATATGTTGGAAATCATATGAGTAATCATGGTTTGCATGTACTTTTCTGACTGATTGTGTTGTTGGTTTTGTCTACAGGCGTAGGTTTGAGTGTAGAAACGGCAATTTGAAGAAGACATTATGTTAGACCATGGAGTTTTGTTGTGCAGAGCTTCAATTCTTTTTCAACATTTTTTAACTTAAATCACCAAATACAGCTGATGGAGTATACATGGTCATCGTGCTGCAGTATGAATGATGAAGAGAAAGCAGAGGAGACTGTTGAATGAAGCCCTCATTCAATTTAGTAACCAGCCAACCGAAAAGTGTTCAAAAATTCAGTATGAAAGGTTCTACTGTGGCCTAAACCAAAACCCAACTACTTGCGTTTTGATTACTGATGTACTTTCTGAGGGAGAGAGCCTCACTTGATGGTGCTACTTGTTGAAGTATGGCAACATTATTTTGTACACACATACATCAAAGGCATTCTCCATACCCTAGTCTGGACCCTTTGTGTCTTAGTGGTACATGCAGGAATAAGAGGCAGGTGTTATTTATATTTGATGGGCTGTGCCCACAAACTGCATGCCCCTATTAACATTTTCTTTTGGGCAGCCCTGTTTCACTTTACAAAGCGGATGTGTTGATGAACTTTGTTCAGGATTTCATTTTCATGTTCAGTTAATACCACCCACTACTTCTCTGTGTTATGACTGGGTGAGAAACCATCACCCAGGCAAATAAGTGGACCTGGCATTATTTGGTTTACAAGACTAATACACCATCTGTCTACCAGCTAAGTTTACCCTGGTTGACAAGTCCTCAACCACTGAACAGTGGTTTTATTTTTACCATGTTTGTGATTGCTTGGTTATCAGGATATGTAGTCATTTATTAACTGTTCTTGACCAAGCAGAAGACATTGCCAGCTATAAATGCTTATATACGGGGAGTGTTCAGAAAAATGATTAAAAGATTTTTGTAACAAAGTCAAGTAGTGTGATTGTTGAGGTATCCATTCTTTTGAGATATGATACCATGTCACTGGGTAATTGGTTCCCAACATTTTCAGACCACCACAATTTCTCAAAATGTCAGGAACCAGTTACACACTTACATGGTATCATATCCCTTAAGAATGGGTACCTCAGCTTCACCACTGCAAAAACCTAAAAACTTGTGTAGTGTAATAATTGTATCAGAGTGCCACTTTCAGGTAATGTTTGCTACTTTGGAATGAGCTTGGAGACAGAATCAGTCTTAGCTTCGTGGAAATGTTGTGAAGATAACTGTAGAGCAAATTAATTTCTGTACAGCATATCATGTGGTGAATGTATGCAGATTGCAAGATGGCTGATTTGTGTGTATGTGTGCGTGTTTTGTGTGTGTAGCAGGATTTTTAAATTTAATTTAATTTTCTTTTTCATCCTTCACTGAACTTTATAAAGTGTACAGAATTCATTCTCACAGAATTGTGTAATAATTTTAGGTGATTTCAGAAGTTTCAGCAAATAGCTTTTTTGGTATAAATTGATGCAAGATCATGGTGTAATGTGGAACAAATTAACATATTAAGTTTTTGTTATTGTTCATGCCATTTTGTGTAGGAATGTACTTGTGTTGTTGTTGTTGTGCAGGGTGGGGGGATGGTTGCTACAAAGTGGTATTAAGAAATAACTGGAAGATAGTTGCACTAAGTTCCTCAGAACTGTTGAGATGCTCATCAAACTTAATATTCTGTTTTAATCCAAATTACTTTACAGTTAACTCTTTCATTTCATGGTCTTGGCACAGATCTTTGTGTTTGTGTTGCTCAGATTACAGTGCACATAGCTGTTTGTTAGACTGCGAAAATATTTATGCCTGTACTACAGTGTATACGTATCATATAGTAAGAGAATTAGATTCTGCCATAATGGGCAACCCAAGACTGCTCTGTGTTATTGTTTCCACATATACAACATTCTTGTAAACAGGTAGGGCATCAGAGTGTATAGTACATTTTGTATGACGTAATTATTTTATGTTAAATGTTTTGCAGAAATTGTGTTACAATTTGACCAATCTTTGAAGTTATAGTTGTTGTAATATATGCTGCATAAAACATGATATGTGTCAGTAATATGAAAAAGAAGTGGCTAGGAAGGGTTTAATCAATATTGCGGTTAAAACCTTGGATCTTGTTACCTTATTCATTCTTTCTTGTATGAGAGGGATGTCTTTACTTCTTTAATAACTTGTTGTTCAACATTTATTCCATGTATACCTTAACATACTCAAAACAGTCTTTATCATCTGCAGTTTTTTACAATATCATTAAATAATCTGTGAGCTACCCAGTCAGTATAAGGAGCATAAGGATTTTAAAACATGTACTTTTTTGTCAGTATTCAGAATTATGTTTTTTGACTAAAGTCCACAAATTATTTCAATTCGTTTTTAGGTAAATGATTGAGAATTAATTCTATTTATTCTGTCCTTAATGTTCAGTCCTTGGAATGAAACTATATCAACTGATGTACAAACCTTACATAAAATTATAAATTCTGTATATCATGTGTTAATCAGTGTTGCAGTATTTTGTATTTTAAACTTCAGACTACCAGTGCCCTATCATTTGTACTAATATGTGCTAGTCTGACTGACCTGCTTTTTTGAAAGACATTTAGTTTTAAAATTTCACTCATTATTATCAGAGTGGAGGCTGGGTAGATCTCTATCTCCATGGCTCCTGTATGCTTTCACGGTATGGTGCTTGCACACAGAGGTAGTTCCAGTGGTGTTAAACAAATGTGGAAGGGTTTCTGTGTGTTAATATTTTGGAATATTGTTTATAATCTTTATCACTTTATAATTATGACGAAGTTGTAGCAGGAGACTATTTCTTTCATATGTGTAGTTGGTAATTAATGCTTCATAATAATTTTATGAATCACAGTTGTAGCGTACCATTCTGTATGTTAACAATAACAAAACACAAACAACAGCAATAATCTGTATTGTTTTGTGTCACACAACTTGTACACTTTAACATCAGGTTACATATTTTGGTTTGGCTGCCATCATCAGATTGTAAATATTAATGCTTAACGGGAAATTGGAAGCACGCTTTCATGTATATGTGTATTGTTTAATGTTAAAGAGATGTATGCATCCAGAGCAACACATAGTGGGTTAGAACCTTGTTTGTACATAAAATTAATAGAAAATATAAAAATTTTCAATATAGTTTTAAGGTTAAAGTATGAAGTATTTAGATTAGAGTAGTTAGTTGATCATTCTTCTAGGTTTGTACTTATTTACTTGAAGCAGTTAGTTACAAAATAATGTCTTTATAAAACATAAAATAAAATCTAATTTCTACCATGGTTTTTATGCATTAACATTGGAAGCACGTGGGAAGGTAAATATTATCCAAAAATGTTATAAAGAAGTATGCAACTTATGTTTTGTGAACATCATACAGTTTTAATTTCCCACATTTTCCAGAGTTGGTGTACAAGACATGATGGGAGGGAGGGACTAAAAATAATTTTGTTATAGACACTGTTTTGTGAGCAGCCACCAAAAGCTGAAAAAAACTGAGTAAACAACAGCTGCTTTTCACTGTAAAGCTTCTGAAGAGTAAATACTTGAAACATCAAACTATGTCATTAGTTTTATATTTTATATACACATGAGGTTCTTGCTGACACAATTGCTCTAGATGGATTCATTCAGTCAGCAATAAATAATATGCATTTATGTGGAAATATGCTTCCAATTCCCTGTTATGTGTAGGGTAAATATTTTTTGTCCCCTACCGCATGTCATTTTGCATTGGGTTACTTATTTTATACACCAGACCCACTGACTGGCTGTTTCCTTTGCTGTGTATTGGAGAGAGGTAAGATCTTTATAAGATACTTTCCCAGTACACATTGTGTAACCATGAAGTTTGGTTTCATCTTAGTAAATATGCGAACTCTAAGAATAACAAATTCTTTTGTTGATTCATGAAGTGTTATTACATGGTATGGTTTGTGCATGGTGTGTTGTGCTGTAAGTGTAACTAGGATTATTGGGTCCTTTTCCTTATATGAGGGCATCAGTTCGCAATGATATGCCACACTCTTTGAACACCTGTTCAATTATGAGTTAACCTGCCTTTTTTCAGCAAGACAGTGCAACAACTCACACCACAGATAATTTTGTGCAATGTTTGGGAGGGTTGTTAGTAAGGGTTTCATAGGCAGGGAATTATGGCCTCTTTTACCAGATCTGAACTTGTAAGATATTTATGTGTGGAGCATGTTGAAGGATATAGTGTGTAGTAACATTCCTTGCACTGAAGACTACCTGAAAGAAAGCATTCAGAATATAGTGTCTGCAGTGTCACCAGCCAAACTTTGGCATGCAGTAGACAGTGTGCTGATTAGATGTGATTAGACATGACCTTTAAATAGAGTGAGTAGAAACTTAGTGTTAACTGCAGTATGTTGAACCAAAACACATGCTCCTGCATTCATGGGAAAATTGGAATAATGATAATTGTGGCATGGCCTGACATCCAGCAAAATGATGCAAGTGTAGAGTTATGTGTGAAGCCATTTAAAAAATTGGTCACTGATGGTTGCAGTCAAGCCAATGTACTGTATGATGTAAAGTGTGCATCCAACAATGTAGATTGTTATTGTAATTTTCTGAATATTTTTGTTGGTAAATGTTCACTTGCAACATGTGTGCACTGTCACACGTGATAATGGATTGCTTCTGCAGTTTGTAAGTTTTCAGCCTTGATTGTTCACACAGTTGGGGCATTCTGGTCCTCTCACTTTTTCTGTTTATTGTTCCTGTTGGCCTAGACTGGGGTTGTTTCTTCACCCCCTCTCATGGATCTAATTGAACCACCTTCTATGCAAATTGCCTACATAATGTAATTGCATGGACACTATACTTGCTGGAATCCTGAATGTGGAGACCAAGTGTTTCTCCACAATGTGGGTGTCAGTCTTCATGATTACATAGTGTCACAACCTAGCCCAAGACCTTTGCAATCTGATGTATGCACAGAGTGAGTTATTGTAGGATAAACCTTGTCTGCTCTTTTTGTGTTCCTATAAACACCCTTGTTGTCTTTGCTTGTAGTCTTTCTTTACTCTGTTTTGTCTTTCTTTACTGTTTGTACATTTTCCTTGGTCTCCTCAGTGGATCCTTGTTTAAATCTTCCCCATTTTTGTATACTGTCAGTGGATTCCTATTTATGGTGCCAATGTAACATGTGTTCATAACACTCTATCCTTAGTTTCATCAGTTTTGCTTTCTGCTCTTACTGCCACATCTTGGTCAATATCTTGATTTCAGTTCATTATTTCTTAGCACTCCTAAGAAAGACTGACTGTGCTTCTTGAATACTGCCGCTTCTTACTTAGACTGTAGACATGTCAGAAGAAATGAGTAATGTAGTTGACATGTGGTACAACTTTAACCTTTCCAGTTTCAAGTCATAGGTTTTTAACAGTATAGTGAAAGTAACAGCTGAACGCTGTAGTCTACAGAAAGCTTAAAAAATGTTGAACAGTGATGCACTTGTAAAAGTTAAAATTTGGAATAATTTTATGCTATTGAACCCTTGACTGTGATACTTGCATAAAAGGAAAAATCTTGTAAATTGTTATCTTTGGCCCCTGTTCTAACTTCTCAGAACTGTTCTACAATACTTTCAAATGACAAGGTCCTCTCCCCCCCCCCCCCCCCCCCCCCCATCTTTTTTTTTTTTTTTTTCTCTTTTATATCTTTC
>Ga0123354_10001235_pt1 | contig 30314 bp, 28 predicted proteins | sample TergutLab28metaG_2_FD_97872 | JGI IMG/M metagenome (GOLD analysis project Ga0123354, IMG submission 97872) | Labiotermes labralis P4 segment gut microbial communities from Petit-Saut dam, French Guiana - Lab288 P4 | ecosystem: Host-associated > Arthropoda: Insects > Digestive system > Gut ... | reverse complement strand
TCGGCGTTGCGGATCGTCGAGAGCCGGTGCGCGATCACGAAGGTCGTACGCTCGCTCATGAGCGTATCCATGCCGGATTGGATGAGCTTCTCGGTACGCGTGTCAATGCTTGAGGTCGCCTCATCAAGCACCATGGCAGGTGGATCAGCGATAGCCGCGCGCGCAATCGAGAGCAGCTGGCGCTGCCCCTGGGAAAGCGAGTCAGACCCGCCGCTCACCTCGGTCTCATAGCCTTCGGCCAGGGTCTGTATGAAGCCGTCCGCATCGGTATACTCAGCGGCGCGACGGATATCAGCGTCACTGGCGTTCAGGCGCCCGTAGCGGATGTTGTCATAGACCGTCCCCGTAAAGAGATTCGTGTCTTGCAACACCACGCCAAAGCTTCGCCGCAACGCCGACTTCTTGATGTCGCGGATGTCGAGGCCATCATAGTAGATGGTCCCCGCGTCAATGTCATAGAAGCGCGTAATGAGGTTGGTGATCGTGGTCTTTCCGGCACCTGTCGCGCCCACCAGCGCGAGCTTCTGGCCCGGCTTGGCGCGCATCGAGATGTCATGCAGGATCGGCTTTTCGGGCACGTAGCTGAAGTCCACGTGGTCAAGTACTATATCGCCCTGAAGCGGGATGAGCGTCGTCGCGCCATCGGCTTCTAAGCGGCTCCACGCGTAGCCATCCTCGATCTCGACCAGATCGATATAGCCGCTGTCCTGCTCGGACTCAGCCTCCAGGAAACGCAGGATGCGCTTCGTGCCGGCCAGCGCCATGATGATGTAGTTAGTCTGCTGCGAGACGCGCGCGAGGTTAACTGAGAACACGCGACCTAGCTGCACAAAAGACGCCACCGCGCCCAGCGTGATCCCAATAGCCTTGTCAGTGAGGAACAGTACCGCGCCAACGACGGCGATCAAAGCATACTGCAGATATCCTGTGTTAACGAGGATCGGCATCAGGATGTTTGAGTAGGCGTTGGCGCGATAAGCGCTCTCGCGCAGGACGTCGTTGTGCTCATCAAAAGACTCCTGCGAGCGCTTCTGATGATTGAACACCTTGACCACGCGCTGTCCCTGGATCATCTCTTCGATGTAGCCGTCCAGCTTACCCAGCGCCTCCTGCTGCACCGTGAAGTGGCGCGAGGAGTGCACCTGCACCCAGCGCACCACAACGGCGTCGATGACAAAGATCGCGAGCACAATGATCAGCAGGATCGGAGAGATAATAAACATCGCCACGATCGCAGCGAGCAGCGTTATCGCCGCGGTCAGTACCTGCGGGATCGACTGCGTGATCATCTGGCGCAGGGTGTCGATGTCGTTGGTGTAGTAGCTCATGATGTCGCCGAAGGCATGCGTGTCGAAGTAACCGATTGGCAGGGTCTGCATGTGCGCGAACATCTTGTTGCGGATATCCTGCTGCACGTCCTGCCCCATGATGGCCATCATGCGTGAGGACACGAGGTTGGCGACCACGCCCACCGCACATATGGCGGCCATGAGCAGTACCGCGTGCGTCAGACCGGTGAACACGACCGGCTGACCATGCGTCTTGGCGTTAACGAGCGGCACGATGTAGTTGTTCACCAGGATCATCGTGAAGAAAGCATTGCCCGCGATGGCGACCGAGTTGACCAGTATCGCGATCACGACCACGATGCATTTGGCCTTGCGGCCTTCGATGATAAGCTTGAAGAGGCCCTTGAGAGCTTGCCAGTCGCCCATGCCGCCCTTTTTCGTCTTGTCATTGCGAGGAGCGGCTCCGCCGCGACGTGGCAATCCAGTAGCTTCGGCGCTTGCGCGTTTATTGCTATGCGGCATCTTCGGCCTCCTCCCGTGTAAGCTGAGACTCGTAGATGTCAGCATAGATAGCGTTGCTCGCCATCAGCTCGTCATGCGTGCCAAAACCATTGATGCGCCCCCGGTCCATCACAAGGATCTTGTCCGCATCCATCACCGAGCTGATGCGCTGCGCCACGATGATTTTCGTGACCTGCGGGATCTCCTCGGCAAAAGCCTTACGCAAGAGCGCGTCAGTCTTCATGTCCACGGCCGACGTCGAGTCGTCGAGGATGATAACCTGCGGGCTTTTGAGCAACGCGCGGGCGATGCAGAGCCGCTGCTTCTGGCCGCCGCTCACATTGGAGCCGCCTTGCTCGATGTAGGTGTCGTAGCCGTCGGGCAGCTTGGAGATGAACTCCTCGGCCTGCGCCATGCGCGCCGCGCGCCGCAGATCCTCATCAGTAGCGTCCTCGGCGCCCCAGCGCAGGTTCTCAGCGATCGTCCCGGCAAACAGCACGTTTTGCTGCAGCACGATCGCCACGTTGTCACGCAGGGTCTCAAGATCGTAGTCACGCACGTCGACGCCACCCACTTTGAGCGTACCGGCGTTCACGTCATAGAGCCGTGCAATCAACTGCACGAGCGTGGATTTCGACGAACCAGTCCCGCCCAGCACGCCGATCGTCTGCCCGGAGTCGATCTGCAAATCGACATCAAAAAGCACCTGGGTCGGAGGCCCGCCGCTCTCCTCATCTCCGTCGTCGTTGATGTAGTCATGCGTGTAGGAAAAGTCCACACCGGAGAAGTTGATGCTGCCATCGGCCACCGCCATCACCGGCGCTGCTGGGTTGGCGATCGCAGGCTCTTCATCCAACACCCGCACGATGCGCTGCCCGGCAGAGATGGCAATAGTCACCATCACGAGCGTGGTCGAAAGCATCATAAGCTGGTTCAGTATCAGCAGGATGTAGGTAATAAACGCCATGAGGTTGCCGGTTTGCATGCGTCCGCCGACGATCTCGTGAGCGCTCACGTAGTAGACCACCAACAAACTGACGAACACCATGAACTGCATGAGTGGCTGTGACAGCGAGAATATCTTCTCCGCGTGCGTGAAATCGTCGCGAATGACCTGCGAGGTACGACGAAACTTTGTGATCTCCAGCTTCTCACGCACGAAAGACTTGACCACGCGCACGCCATGGACGCTCTCCTCGACGATGCGGTTCAGCACATCGTAGCGCCGAAACGCATGGCGAAATATCGGGTGAGCGTTTGTGATGATGAGCGTCAGGCAGATGCCCATGATGATCAGCGAGCCTAAGAAGATCAGCGAGATCGTCCGGTCGATAGAAAAGGTCACGATGAAGCACAGGAGCATCGTGAGCGGCGCGCGCACCATGATGCGCAGGCAGAGCTGGTAGGCATTCTGGATATTGGTCACGTCGGTAGTAAGCCGGGTCACCAGGCCCGACGTCGAGAACTTGTCGATGTTAGAAAATGAAAACCCCTGGATTTTTTCGTAGAGCGCATGGCGCAGATTCTGCGAGAAACCCGCCGAAGCATAGGCAGCGGTGCGCCCATTGGAAAAGCCGATAATCAAGGCAATAATGGCGCAACCGACCAGGATAATTGCATAACGGTAGACGATCGCCATATTCTGCGCCCGCGTCCCGGTACCCATGAGGCCCTTGTCGATCACAATAGCCATAAAGAACGGAATCAGGATGTCAAAGCCCGTCTCAAACGTCACCAACAGCGGGGTAACGATCGAGGCGGTCTTGTACTGTCCGAGATAACTGAACAACTTTCTCAGCACGACAACAACACGACCTTTGCGCTTTCTCCTAAAATGAATCTCAAAAAAAGTACGCCTGGGGCAGGCGTAGAAAGAGGGACGGACCCTCTTTCTTATAGTACCATAAGAAGGAGAATTAAGGAGGATCATGCCCCGGACAACCGTCTCTGCTTCTGCTGGCGTCGATAGTTATTCTGGCGCCTCAGTGCCGTTTCGCACCGTTGCACGCAAGTTCGCAAGCTACTATACGCCTTACAAGGGGCTGCTGGCCTTCGATTTGCTCTGCGCGGTCATTGTCAGCGCCGTCGACCTGGTCTTCCCCCAGGTACTCAAATACCTGAGCAACTCGATCTTCGCTGGTCCCGCTAACGAGATCTACCGGGTGCTTTGGATCGTCGCCATCGGCATGATCGTGCTCGCGATCATCGGCTATGCCTCACAGTTCTATATCACCTACTGGGGCCACATCATGGGAGCGCGCATGGAATCGAAGATGCGCCAGGATCTCTTTGATCAGTACCAGCGCCTGTCGTTTTCCTACTACGACCGTAACAACACCGGTGAGATGATGGCTAAGTTGATCTCGGACCTCTTTGACATCAGCGAGCTGGCCCACCACGGGCCCGAGAACCTGCTGATCGCCGTACTGATGATCGTCGGGTCGCTCACGATACTGTTCTTCATTAACGTACCGATGACCGCGATACTTTTGGTCATCACCGTCACGATCCTGGTGCTCAGCTACTACAAGAACCGCCAGATGGGCGAAGCGTTCATGGATAACCGCCGCAAGATCGGCGGCGTCAATGCGCGTTTGCAGGACACCTTGAGCGGCATTCGCGTCGTCAAGAGCTTCACGAACGAGCGCGTCGAGCGCAGCAAGTTCAGTGAGGGCAACGTGCTGTTCCTCGAGTCGAAGTCACGCGCGTACCACACGATGGCCGACCTCACCTCGCTCAACACGCTGTCCAAGGGACTGCTGTATGCGGCGGTACTTGTCTGCGGCGGCTTCTTTATCGCGCGCGGGCAGCTGACCATCACCGACCTGGCGATCTATGCCCTCTACATCGGCATGTTTATGAGCCCGGTCAAGTTGCTGGTCGAATTTACCGAGCTCTTTCAGCAGGGCTACGCCGGGTTCCGCCGCCTGCTGGAAGTCCTGGGAGAAGACCCTGGCATTACCGAGAAACCCGACGCGGTGACACTGGCTGCAGCCACCGGCGGCCTGAAGGACCGCATTTCCTATCGCGGCGTAAGCTTTGGCTACGGCGACGAGGGCGATGTGATCCACGACATCAACTTCGAGATACCCGCTGGCAAGACCGTCGCGCTGGTGGGGCCGTCGGGCGGTGGCAAGACCACGCTCTGTTCGCTGCTGCCCCGTTTCTACGAGGTGCGCGGCGGTAGCGTGGCCATCGATGGCCAGGATGTGCGCGATGTCACGCTGGAGTCCCTGCGTGGCACGATCGGCATCGTGCAGCAGGACGTCTACCTGTTCGCGGGCTCGGTCGGCGAAAACATCGCCTACGGCAAACCCGGCGCAACGATCGCCGAGGTCGAGCAAGCGGCGCGAGACGCAAACATCCACGAGTTCATCTGCTCGCTGCCCGACGGTTACGACACCTATGTGGGCGAGCGCGGCGTACGCCTGTCCGGCGGCCAGAAGCAGCGTATCGCCATCGCGCGCGTGTTTTTGAAGAACCCCCCGATACTGATTCTGGACGAGGCCACAAGCGCTCTGGACAACGAGAGCGAGCGCTACGTGCAGCACTCCCTGGAGCGCCTGTCACACGGGCGCACCACGCTCGTGATCGCCCACCGCCTGTCCACGATACGGGCTGCCGACCACATCCTCGTGATAACGAACGGCCAGGTCCGCGAGCAGGGCTCGCACGCCACGCTGCTGGCCGCCGGCGGCCTCTACGCCCACTACTACAACATGCAATTCGAAGGCCTGGACGAAGAATGAAAACGAGTTGCCGTTACTGGTTGCTTTTGAGACAATAGAGAGGGAGGCAGCCTACCGCCAATGGACATGAGGCGGAGCTACCTAAAACGGTGAACCGCCCTTACGCGTTATGCGTCGGGGCGGTTTTACTAAGCAGCACCCTGAGGTACTGGGTAAGTACTACAAGATAAACGAAGTGTTCTGCCAAAGCAAGAACAACAATACGCCAATCCATAGGCTGCCTCCTCCCTGATGGATACCAAAGATCACATCTGAAATATAAGGCAGCTCCGCCCTGACGGTAGGCTAGGTCTCACTCTAGCAGAGGCTCACCACCGATACAAGAAAAATGATAAAACGCCTGTTGACCTGCGGTTTTTGGTAAGATTTTGGTAAGTAATCGGTAAGATAGTTTATCCAGATTTGGCATAAGCGGCGCTTATAAAAGCAAACAGGCCAGAGGGTTTGCGCCTCTGGCCTGCTGAGTTTCTGGTGCACCGTGTAGGGTTCGAACCTACGACCTTAGGATTAAGAGTCCTCTGCTCTGCCAACTGAGCTAACGGTGCTTATTGTCGCATGTTGCGCGCCTGTTGGCGGGCGCCAAAACACGGAAATTCAGTATAAGCTAAACAGTACCCGTACTTCAACTCTCAAATCATACTGGAGCCGTCTGATGAGAGGATTCTTTCGCGTAAGCCCCGAAGAGCACTGCGATACGGGCTTGAGCCCTTGAGCAGTACTCTGAGCGGCGTACACGGAAGAAGACCTCATCAGACGGTGCCCTCTGTCCAACTGTGCAGATAATGCTCTTGCTCGGGCGTGAGTGTGTCCATGGCAACACCCATGCTGCTCAGCTTCAAGTCCGAGATCTGGTATTCAAGGTTCTCGGGCATGTCATAGACCTTTGGCGTCAGCGAACCCTTGTTGGCAAGCATCCACTCAGCGGCCAGCGCCTGGGTCGCGAAGCTCATGTCCATGACTGAGGCCGGATGGCCCTCAGCGCAGCTGAGATTGACCAGGCGGCCCTGCGCCAGAAGATAAAAGCGGCGACCATCGGGCATCGTGAACTCCTCGACCAGGGGCTTGACCTCCCTGGCCGCCTTCGCGTGCTCACGCATCCAAGGAATGTTGATCTCGATATCGAAGTGACCAGAATTAGCAAGGATCGCCCCATCCTTGAGGTTGACAAACGCTGCTTCATCGATCACGTGACAGTTGCCGGTGACCGTAATCCAGACATCGGCGTGTTTGGCCGCCTCAGCCGCCGGCATGACCTCACAGCCGTCCATGACGGCCTCAAGCGCCGCCAAGCTGTCCACCTCGCAGACGATGACACGCATGCCCATACCCTTCGCGCGCAACGCCAGGCCCTTGCCGCACCAGCCATAGCCGCTGACCACGAGTGTGCGGCCCGCCAGCAGGCGGTTGGTTGCGCGAACAACGCCGTCGAGCGTGGACTGGCCCGTGCCATAACGATTGTCAAAGAAGTGCTTGGTCTTGGCGTCGTTGACCGCCATGATCGGATAGCGTAGCGCTTGGTCGGCTTCCATCGCGCGCAGGCGGATGACGCCGGTTGTAGTCTCTTCCGTGCCACCGATGATCTCAGGGAGCTGCGCCGGATACGCCGAGTGGATGTGGCTGACCATATCGCAGCCGTCATCCATCGTCATCTGCGGGTGCGTCGCGATAACTGCGTCAATGTGAGCGCGATAGGTCGCGTCATCCTCGCCGCGGATAGCATAAGTCGCCACCCCGTAGTGCTGCACGAGCGCCGCCGCAACGTCATCCTGGGTCGAGAGCGGATTGCTCGCACAGAGCGTCACCTCTGCCCCACCAGCGACCAGCGTGCGCATGAGATTGGCGGTCTCAGTCGTGACATGCATGCAACCGCCAATACGCAGGCCCGCCAAGGTTTGCTCGGCTGCGAAACGCTCGCGAATAGCCGCCAATACCGGCATGTCGGCGTCTGCCCACTCGATCCGGGCACGACCGGCGTCGGCCAGCGAGAGGTCTTTCACATCAAAGTTCATCGGCTGCTCCTTTTAGTAGAAAGATATCTTTTCGAAACGTAACTATTTTATCGCTTCTGTCAGCTTGTTAGTTTGCTGTTGCCACCGGGACTTTCGAAAGATCCCAGTCTTGCCCGACCACGACCAGGATCTCTGTTGGGAAATCCTGAAGCCCGTTGTTCGGTGCAACTTTCATGCCAGGCAGCAGGCAATCTGCGATGCTTTGTGCCGCGGCCTGGTTAGTCGACTTGTCTGTCTTGTAATACACGAAGCTCTGTTGGTAGACCGATTGGTTCGCCGTGTTACCGACCTGACCGACATTATAGTTATGCGCGAGCAGGATCGACGCCGCTTGCTTGGCAATACCGTTACGCTGTGTACCGTTCTGCACCGTGACTGTGATCTTTGAAGGGTCAACGGTGGTCGCAGGTTGTGCGGTACTGGAATCGAAGGGCAGGCCCGCCGAGAACTTACTCAGTATCTCTGCCTTCCCTGCTTCATCAGGGACGACATACGGTGATATCCACTGACCGGGCAGCGTCGTTGTGTAAAGGCGATCGGACTTGAGCCCCTTGAACGTCTTCGCCAAATCCTGAAGCTCAGTCAAACTGAAGTCGGTCGTGATGTAGTGTGAAGATGTGCTTACCACTCCCAAAAGCTGTGACTTGGGGGTAGTAGCCAATTGATCGACCAGCGCCTTGAAAAAAAGCTGTTGCATCGCCATACGCCCGAAGTCTTGATTGGCGTATGTGTGGCGGCTGCGCACCAAGGTAAGCGCGTGGTCGCCATCAAGGATCTGCGGCCCGGCGTCAATGACCGATGCGGTCTTGTGAGCCGTATAGTCAGCATCTGGATCGTTGATGCGCTGTGGCACATCTATCTTAATGCCGCCGAGGGCATTGATCACGTTCTCGAATCCCAGAAAATCGATCGTCATGACATGGTTGACGTCCTGGCCTGTTATCTGCTCGGTCGTCTGAATGGCCAAAGCCTCCTGACCATAGGCGTAAGCTGCATTGGCCTTCTGTGTTCCGTGGCCCGGTATGCTGGCCTCATAGTCACGGGGAATAGACACCATCCATATCTGTTTGGTCTGGGGATCGACACGCGTAAGTATCATGACATCGCTGCGATACGATGTTTGCCCCTGACGCTTGTCGCAGCCCAAGAGCAAGACATTGAAGGGTTTCCCGACCGTTGCGGTATGCGTGATAGCGCTACGAACATCTCTGCCGGTCTGCTTATTGGAATGAATTCGATTCTGCAGAACTCCCAGATAGATCCCCGCACCTCCCGCAACCGCAGCAACTACAAAGAAGACCGAGGTCAGGATGATGATGAGGCGCCTTCTTGTTCGCTTATGCCGCCGGTCACGTTCGGCCATCAGGCGGGTCGGGGCAGTTTCGAGTTGAGAAGAAGCCGCCAGGCTCGTCGTTCGGAGCGAGGACTGCGCAGCCTCTCGCCTTACGCGTGAGCCCTCGGCACGCAGCCCACTTTGACCCTGCGCACGGCGACGAGTCTCACTGGTGCCGATAGTGCTCTCGAACTGCTCACGGGAGCGGCTGTTTCCATAATTACTTCGGGAACGTTTTCCCATAAATGATAATCACTTTCTGTTGTCCTGATGCCAAAAGTCGCGCACATCCCCAGTCTTCCAGTGGAGTCCGTAGCGAGCTTTCGGACGCTCAGGGGCGCTCAGCTCCAGCTTTCTAGTATGCCGGATAAGCCCTTTGAGTAGCACAGCCCGTGCGAGACTCGTTACTTAGCTTCATTAAGCTTCCACAGGATTACCACAATCAATCAGGCTCACTGCACCGCTCGATCCGCGCACCCAACGAAGCCAGTTTGTCACAAAAATCCTCATAACCACGGTCGATATGGTAAATATCATGGACCGTCGTAGTCCCCTCTGCGACCAGGCCAGCCAGCACGAGCGCAGCCCCTCCACGCAGATCCGGGCTGACGACTGGCGCCCCAGAGAGCAAGGTGCCGCCCTTTACCAGCGCATAATGGCCTTCGATCGAGATGTCAGCGCCCATACGCCCCAACTCATCTGCAAACATGAAACGGTTCTCGAACACGTTCTCCGTTACGATCGAGGATCCCTCAGCCACCGCATCGGCAGCCATAAACTGGGCCTGCATATCAGTGGGAAAGCCGGGATATGGCAAGGTCTGGATATCGACCGCCTTTAGCTCATCGGCGCCATAGAGCCGGATAGAATCATCGCCACGCTCTATCTGTGCGCCCATCATCTCGAGCTTCCGCAGGACGACGTCGAGATGCTCCGGATCGATCCCTTCGACTTCGATGTCTCCCCGCGTCATCGCAGCAGCAACCAAAAAAGTACCAGCCTCGATGCGATCCCCGATTACCCGATGGCACACTTCATGGACAGCCGTAGCTCCCGTTATGGCAAGTTCTGAAGTCCCGGCGCCTTCGATAGCGACGCCTGCTTCCTGAAGGAAAGTGACCAGGTCGGTGATCTCCGGCTCGCGTGCCGCGTTCTTGATGATGGTCGTTCCCTGAGCCCGTGCGGCAGCCATGATGAGGTTCTCCGTAGCGCCTACACTGGGGAATTCCAGAGGCACCTCAGCGCCACGAAGCCCACCCTCAGGCGCCGCTACATTGATATAGCCATGCTCGATACGGACTTCGGCGCCGAGCGCTTCAAGCCCGGCAATGTGCATATCGATCTTACGTGACCCGATGTTACAACCCCCCGGCAAGGCGACCCGTGCCTGGCCACAACGCCCGGATAATGACCCGAGCACTGCGGTCGAAGCTCGCATCTGCGCTACCAACTCATAAGGCGCAGTGTGTGAAGTGAGGTGATGCCCATCAAGCGTCAGCTCGTGGGGAGCAGTCCAGTTGACGTCAACTCCCAGTACCTGCAGCACCTGACTCATGATCTCAACATCAGCAATGTGAGGAACGTTCTGCAATACCGTCGTGCCTTCAATAAGCAACGAGGCAGCCATCAGCTTCAGGACAGAGTTCTTCGCCCCGGAAGCGACCAAGCGCCCAAAGAGCGCAGGAGAGTGTTCTATTGCGATATAGTCAGCCAAGATCTTCTTTCTGGCATGGGATACACGTCACCCTCTATTATATAAAAAACAGGCCGCCTACACCTACGTGCAAACGACCTGTCCTCCGTATATGTTTTGCTGAACATGATCAACGCCCGCCAGCAGGCGTCTAGCATGTTTAGCTGTGTCCGTGATGCCTTAGTACCGCTAACACGGCGCTGAGCCAATCCATCTCACGCTGGAGATCGCTGCGCTCGTCGACATGCTCTTCATCATCGGGGAGAGCATCCCGTTCAGCTTTCAGGGCATCGAATTGCTCCTTGAGCTTTTGACCATCGATTCCCGCAATCGCGACAGCCCGATCAGTCAGCACGGTCACGTGATCCATTGCGACCTGAAGATAGCCACCCTGTAAGGCATAGACGTCAACGTCCTGCGCCGCATTATTCAGCGTCAGACGTAACTCGCCACTACCCAGCTCGGTCACCATCGGCGCGTGCAAAGGCAGGATGCCAAGCTCGCCCAATGGGCTGGTGGCAATGACCTGGCGCACCTCACCGGAGTAAATCGTCGCGGTCGGTGTGACAACATCAACTAATAGAGTTCCGGCCATACCCGTGACCCCCTTACGCCGCAGCCTTCATCTGTGCCGCGCGCTCGATGACGTCATCGATCGTGCCAGCATAGCGGAAAGCCTGCTCAGGAAGATCGTCATGCTTGCCATCAACGATCTCAGCAAAGCTGCGAATCGTATCTTCAAGCTTGACATACACACCCGGGTTGCCCGTAAACTGCTCGGCCACATGGAAGCTCTGTGACAGGAACTGCTCGATCTTACGCGCACGCGAGACCGTCAGCTTGTCCTCTTCTGAAAGCTCATCCATACCAAGAATTGCGATGATATCCTGCAGGTCTTTGTAGTGCTGGAGGATCTCCTGCACCCCGCGAGCCACGCGGTAGTGCTCCTCGCCGACTATCTGCGGGTCGAGCGCGCGTGACGTAGAGTCGAGCGGGTCGACCGCCGGATAGATGCCCTTCTCGGAAATCGCACGTGACAGGGTTGTCGTTGCATCAAGGTGCGTAAAGGCCGTCGCCGGCGCCGGGTCAGTCAGGTCGTCTGCCGGCACGTAAATGGCCTGCACCGACGTGATCGAGCCGGTGGTCGTCGAAGTGATGCGCTCCTGAAGCGTACCCATCTCTGTCGCCAGCGTCGGCTGGTAGCCCACAGCTGAAGGCATACGCCCCAGCAGGGCCGATACCTCGGAACCTGCCTGGGTGAAACGGAAGATGTTGTCGATGAAGAGCAACACATCCTGACCCTCATCACGGAAATACTCAGCCTCGGTCAGCCCGGCCAGGCCGACGCGCAAACGCGCTCCCGGCGGCTCGTTCATCTGGCCGTAGACCAAGCAGGTCTTGTTGATAACGCCTGATTCGCTCATCTCGTTGAAAAGGTCAGTCCCCTCACGAGTGCGCTCGCCCACGCCAGTGAACACCGACGTGCCGCCTGACTCCTGGGCCAGGTTGTTGATGAGCTCAAGGATCACGACCGTCTTGCCTACTCCGGCGCCGCCAAACAGCCCCGTCTTACCACCCTTGATGTAAGGTTCAAGTAAGTCGATGACCTTGATACCCGTCTCGAATATCTCGGTCGAAGGCTCCAACTCCGGGAAATCCGGGGCGGGACGGTGGATAGGATACCAGTCGGCGATGCCCTCTGGCATCGGTTTCTCATCCACGGGCTGGCCCATCACATTCCAGATGCGGCCCAACGTGGCTTTTCCGACCGGCATCATCATCGCTTTGCCGGTGTCGACGACCTCCAGGCCGCGCTGCAGACCGTCAGTCGAGGACATAGCGACTGCACGGACGATATCGCCCGGCAGGTGTTGCTGTACCTCGCAGATCGTCTCAACGTGACCGATAGGGGTCTCGGCTTCGATCTTGAGCGCATTGTAGATGGCAGGCATCGTGTCAGGCGTGAATTGGATGTCGACGACTGCGCCGACCACGCTTACGATATATCCTACATTCATAGATGCGTCCTTTTCTTGTTACTGGTCTTCCAAAGCAGCCGCCCCGCCGACGATCTCAGAGATCTCGGTCGTGATGGCGCCCTGGCGTGCGCGGTTATAGGACCGCGTCAACGTATTTATCATCTCGGAGGCGTTATCCGTAGCAGCCTTCATGGCTGTGCGGCGCGCTCCATGCTCGGCTTCGGCTGACTCAAGGAAGTATCCAAAAGTCACCGCTTCTACATACGTGGGAATCAAGCTCGCCAGCACCTTTTCTGCAGATGGCTCGAAGATATACTCCAAATCCCTGCGCTGTTTGGGCGTCTTCCCCGTTGGGTCCTCATCAGAGTCTTCATCTTCGATGACAACAGGGAGTAAGGTCAAAGTCTGCGGAACCTGGCGTGCCACGTTGACGAAGTGGTTATAGAATATCTCCACCTTGTCGAGCGTGCCCTCCGTGTATTCACGGATGACACGAGCAGCAAGCGACTGGGCATCCGCGAACACCGGGGATCCGGTGTTGCCTGTGATGCTCATCGCAGGCGTGATGTCCCGATACTGGAAATAGCTGACCGCTTTGCGTCCATAGCACACAAGCTCAACTTCAAGCCCCTGTTCGAGGGCCTCGGTACGTGCTTGTTCCACCATATGGATAACACCTGAGTTGAAGCCGCCCGCCTGGCCACGATCGCTCGTGATTACCACCAGCATGATGTGCTTACACTCGGCATGCTCCTCAAGCAGCGGATGGGTCACGCTCGCACCAGCCCGCCGCAGATCCGAAAGGATATGCCGAAGGGCCTGTACATAGGGCTCGGCCGCGTTGGCCTTGTTCTGAGCTCCACGGATCTTAGCCGTCGAGACCATCTCCATCGTACGGGTCACCTGACGCGTCGATTGGATAGCCGATATCCGGCCTTTGATCTCTTTCAGGTTAGCCATTACTGCGCTCCCCCGGACATATCAGCATAAACAGCGATAGCCGCTTTGAGCTCTTCCTCCAGATCGTCATCGAGCTTCTTGGCGTCAGCGATCCTGGCCAGAAGCTCAGCGTTCGTAACGCTCAAATGCTCCAGCATCCCATCACGGAAGGCTGGCACCTGCTCAGGTTCGATGTTGTCCATGAAGCCCTGATTGATAGCGAAGATCGACGCGACCTGTCTCTCAACCGGCAGCGGAGCGTAGCGGGGCTGCTTGAGCAGTTCGACCACACGGGCGCCGCGTGCCAGCGTTTGCTTGGTAGCGTCGTCCAGGTCAGATCCGAACTGTGCAAAGGCTGCCATCTCACGATACTGTGCCAAGTCGAGGCGCAATGAACCAGCTACCTGTTTCATGGCCTTGATCTGTGCGTCGCCACCAACACGTGACACCGAGATGCCCGGGTTGATAGCAGGGCGTACGCCCTGGAAGAAAAGGTCCGACTGCAAGAAGATCTGCCCGTCGGTGATCGAGATGACGTTGGTCGGGATGTAAGCCGACACGTCGCCTGCCTGCGTCTCGATGATCGGCAAAGCCGTCAAGGAGCCGCCACCATTCTCATCCGAGAGCTTAACAGCACGCTCAAGCAAACGAGAGTGCAGGTAAAAGATGTCACCCGGATAGGCTTCGCGTCCCGGAGGACGACGCAATGTCAGCGACATCTGGCGATACGCCACTGCCTGCTTACTCAGGTCGTCGTAGATGCAAAGAACATGGCGCCCGGGATTACCCGCAGCCGCAGGTTTTCCATCGGCCCCGTTGTACATGAAGTACTCGCCCATGGCGCAACCGGCCATAGGAGCGATGTACTGCATAGGAGCTGCATCAGACGCCGGGGCAGAGACGACGATCGTCTTATCCATGACCCCATACTTCTCAAAGGTCTCCACGATGGCTGCCACTGTCGACGCTTTCTGACCGATAGCGACGTACACGCAAAGGACGTCAGAGTCCTTCTGATTAATGATCGTATCGATCGCGATAGCGGTCTTTCCGATCTGGCGGTCGCCAATGATGAGCTCACGCTGGCCACGACCGATAGGGATCATCGAGTCGATAGCCAAGAGCCCGGTCTGCAGCGGCTCACACACACCCTTACGCTGGATGATGCCCGGAGCCTTGAACTCGACCGGACGACGGCCGTCGTAATCGATCGGGCCCTTGCCGTCGATCGGCTCGCCCAATGGTGAGACCACACGGCCAAGCATGCCTTCGCCGACCGGCACGTCGACCAGACGCCCAGTACAGCTGACCAGGTCGTTTTCTTTGACCTTGTCGACATCGCCCATCAGCACTGTGCCGATCTCCTCAGGGTTCAGGTTTAATGCCAGACCCGAGACGACACTGCCATCACTGCAGGAGAACTCAAGAAGCTCACCCTGCATCGCCTTGTTAAGCCCGGTGACACGGGCGATACCGTCACCAACCTGGATGACGGAGCCCACCTCACGAACACCGAAGTCGGGCTTGAACCCTTCGATGCCCTCTATGAGGTCGCCGGATGTGCCTGCGGCATCTCCGACTTGCTGTGTTACTAAAGTAGCCTCCAGCTCTCTTAACTGAGCTTTCAGCGAGTTATCGATGAGCCGATCTCCTACCATGATTCTCATCCCGGCAAGAAGCGACGCATCGACGCGCTGCTCAAGAACAACGGGGGCTCCGAATTCCTTCATGAGCTTTCCGGCGAGCACAGCGCTCTCACTATCGCTCAGAGGGTAAGCGGACGCCACCTTAGCAACAAGCGTTGAAGCGCTGTCGTTAGTTGTCATTGAAGCTTCCCATTTCTGCAAAATATTTGCTGGTCAGGCCACTTGCCTGGCTGGCGTCAAGTTGACCGCCAATAAATTTGGCGGCGATGGCGACTGCAGCTTGTGCCGTTTGTTTTTGTATGTCGGCAGCGGCGTCACGTTTCATTGTATCGGCCGCAACTTTAGCTGCATCGACGATGCTCTTCGCTTCGGTCTTGGCATCAGCGATGATCTTGTCACGCTGTTCATTGGCGTTGGCGCGCGCATCATCAGTGATCTGCGCGGCCTCTTTGCGCCTCTCTTCAACCTTAGCTTTGACCTCGGCTAAGAGATTCTCGGACTCAAGTTTTGCTTCTTCGGCCGTTTTCAGCGAGTTCTCGATCTTCTCGGCGCGTGCGTCAAGGACCGGCAGGATCTTCGGCCAAACAACCTTGATCAGCACAAAGGCCACAATCGCGAATGCGATAAGCATCGGGATAAACTCGGTCATCGTCGGAACGATCGGCGAAGCCAATATGTCACCCGCAGCATAGGCAGATGCCGGCATTATCATCAGGCAAAAGGCTGCAAATACAAGACCTATCTTGTATTTCATCAAAACACCTCCTCGTGCTTCGTTTCGTTTCTCATGATGGGGCTAACCTATCAGTTTCAAGACGAAGGCAAGAAGGGTAAGGGCCTCGATAAAAGCGGCGCCCAGGATGAATACGGTCTGAATGGTTGAGCCGGCCTCAGGCTGGCGGGCGATCGACTTTGCGGCGGTCTGGCCAAGCCAGGAAATGGAAAGGGCAGCGCCTATAAGTCCAAGTGGGTATGCAAACGATGCTAATGCTGTGCTCATGAATCAATCCTCCTAGTAATTCTTTTTCTTTTACGGTGAATGTCAGTTCACGTTTCAAATTCTTCTGTCCAGGTACGCCCGGACAGCCTTTTCAGTCCTAGTGGCTACCTACTGCGCTGTCAATATAGACGGCGGTCAGAAGCGAGAACACATAGGCCTGTACAAATGCAACGACCAGCTCGAGCACATACATGGCGATCAATAAGATCGCCCATCCCGGCGAAGCCGCGATGTAAGCTCCAAGCCCCTGGATCGTCGCTTCTGCGAACAAACCGGTAAGCAGGGCAAAGATGCCTAAAATGATGTGACCAGCGTAGATGTTCGCAAAAAGACGTATCGCCAACGATACCGGCCTGATGAGCATCGAGACGATCTCGATGATCCAGATGACCGGCGCGATCGGTGCGGGTACCCCATGCGGAACAAGACCGGCCCAGTATTTGAAAAAGCCCTTTTCCTTGATCCCGACCATGTTAAAGTACACGAGCACCACAACCGCCAGTGCTAACGTACCGCCTATGATGCCGGTGCCTGGATGGGTGCCAGGGATCAAACCGATAAGATTATTGACGAGTACAAAGAAGAACGCCGTCAAAAGAAACGGCTCGTACTTCTTCGGATCATGCTTGACGATCGAAGCCACGTTATTACGTACGAACTCAATCAAAAACTCAGCGGAATTAATGAAACGCCCTTTTGGCACGATCGACATTCTCTTTGCGACCATAAAGCCCAGCCAGATGATCACCACACTTGCGATGAGGAAATAAATGAGATTGACCGATATCGTCCACTCTCCAAAGCTTTTGATACGAACAAGATGCTCACTGTTTCCAAAGATCGACGTTGGATCCAAGCTTGCCAATAAATGGGTTACTTCTCCACTCAGCCGTTGTAGCGGTCCTGCATTTGCTGCCACAGTTTCTGCTGCCATTCAACCCTCCTTTACTAATCTCGACGCTTTAGTTTTCTGACTTGAGGAACAGCCTTGACGAAGATCAGGGCACAAAAGACCACAATCGCTGTCAGGCCAAACCACACAAGAGATTTATGGGCAAAAAGGTTGTAGACGAAAATCGCACCTGCCCCAATAATGAACGCAATAAGGATGCCCCCGAACGCATAAGGCCAGCGCTTAGCGGGATCATCAGTCTTTGCAAGTTTAGGAAGGAACGTGATCGACGCCATCATGACCAGTCCGACGATGAGCCCGAGGGGTACAGCGATGTACAGGCGGTCCAGAATGATGCTTCCTAACCTCAGAAATCAACGTGCCGTGAAACGAGCACGCGAGCACATCCTTCAATGCACCCTTAACGATAATAGCGTGAGTCACGTTACTCTCGCAATACCGAATCGTAAAGATTTGGTTATTAAATTCGAGTGGTCTCCTGACGTTCGCTGAGTATGGCCCGTGAGTTTCAGGGAAACGCCGTCAGCGGGCGCTAGAAAGGCGCGAGGTCATTTGTGGTGGCGAGCTGAGTCATAGAGCCCCAGCAGCCAGATAATGAGCGCCGTGATGAGGAGGAGAACGATAAGCGCCGCGAGCTGAATGGCCGAAGGAGTATGACTGACCGCGTAAGCGCCCACTCCCAGCAGTATCGACCACAGGTAGATGATAAGCACGGTCTTGCGCTGCGAGAAGCCGCGCCCCAACAAACGATGATGAATGTGCTCGCGATCAGCTTGCTGAACAGCCTCGCCCTGTCGCAAGCGGCGCACGATGGCTGAGGCAGTATCAAAGATCGGGACCGCAACGATCAGCAGCGGCACCGCAAGGGCGATGGCTGCCGTCGTCTTCATGACACCCATCATGGAGATGACGCCAAGAAAAAAACCAAGCAGAAGCGCACCCTCATCGCCCATAAAGATGCTTGCCGGGTGGAAGTTGTAACGCAGAAAACCCAGGCACGAGCCAATGACCAGCGCAGCAAATATCACCGCAGTGGTCTGGCTGGCGCCACGCGCAAGCAGAAGCATCGTAACTGCTGCGATGGCGCAGATACCGGCTGCCAACCCATCTATCCCGTCGATCAGGTTGATGATGTTGGCAAACGCGACCAGAAAAAAGATCGTCAACGGAATTGCAAGAATACCAAGATCGCGGACATGGGTCCCCCCGGGGAGCATGATGAAGCTGATACGTACGCCACAAACTGCAACCACCGTCGCCGCTATGATCTGCCCCAGGAGCTTAAGCCCTGGCGAAAGATTGGTCAGGTCATCGATCAGTCCGGTCGCGTAGATGATCGTGGCGCCACCCAGGACCCCGATCAGCGCCAGGGGTTGAACGGTCACATCACTGAGGAAACCCTTCCATCCAAAGAAATGTTCACCTGCCAACTGAATCGCCACCATCACCAGGATAGCGAGGTATATCGCTGTGCCTCCCAGTTCCGGCGTCGGCTTTGTATGGACCTTGCGCTCACTTGGCTGGGCAACCCACCCTTTTTTGAGCGCAAGGTTGCGCGCCAGGGGAGTCAGGATGAGGCTGATGACCGCAGCGCCTGCGATCAGCGCCAAGGTGTGGAGGATGCTCACAAGAGCTCTCCTGCCCGCTTCTCTGGCATCGGAGTCACAGCATCCTCCTCCTGGGCATTTTGTTTTTGCTCCGCCCCAGGCTGCCAATGCCTCAGCCCTACGCCTGCCTCCTGGAGCATGTCGCGCGCCATTTCATCAGGATAGTCACCCGCAAACACGATCTCGATAATACCGGCATTGATGAGAATCTTCGCGCAAACAATACAGGGCTGATGCGTGCAGTAGACGGTGGAACCTTCAATGGAAGTGCCCGCCCGCGCAGCCTGAATGACTGCGTTCTGCTCGGCATGAAGGCCACGGCAGAGCTCATGGCGCTCACCCGAAGGAATACCCAGTTGGTCACGCAGGCAACCAACCTCACGGCAGTGGCGTACGCCAGAAGGAGCCCCATTGTAGCCGGTCGCCAGTATCCGCCTGTCACGTACGATGAGCGCGCCTATCTGGCGCCGCAGGCAGGTGGAACGAGTGCTCACCTGTTCAACGATCTCCATAAAATATTGGTCCCATGTCGGTCGTTCAAGCTCCATTTTAGTAATCGAGTTCCGGATACAGGGGGAAGCGCGCCAACAACTCTTCGACCTGTACACGGAGGCGCCCCAACACCTCCGGATCTTCGCGGTTGAAAAGTGCCTGGGCAAGCAGGCTGCCGACCAGCCGTGCCTCTTCGGCTCCAAAGCCCCTGGTCGTGATCGCAGGCGAACCCACGCGGATGCCGCTCGTAACAAAGGGGCTCTCTGGGTCGTTGGGAATGGCGTTCTTGTTTGTGGTCATGCCGAGATCTTCCAGCAGATTCTGGGCGTCCTTACCCGTGATGCCAGCGGGCCGCAGGTCCACGAGCATCAGATGGTTATCCGTACCGCCCGAGATCAGGCGCAGACCACCTTCGGTCATCGCCTCGCCCATGACGCGCGCGTTGATGACGACCTGGTCGATATAATCCTTGAACTCAGGGCGTAGCGCCTCGCCGAAGGCTGCCGCCTTCGCTGCGATGATGTGCTCGAGCGGGCCACCCTGAATACCCGGAAAGACCGCTTTGTCGATCTGCTTCGCAAGCTCTTCCTTGCAGAGGATCAAACCCGCGCGCGGACCGCGAAGGGTCTTATGGGTCGTAGAGGTCACCACGTCAGCCCAAGGCACCGGCGAGGGATGCGCACCGGTGGCCACGAGGCCAGCAATGTGCGCCATGTCCACCATCAGATAGGCGTCCACCGATTTTGCAATAGCAGCGAAACGCTCGAAATCAATTGTGCGTGGATACGCCGAAGCGCCCGCGATGATCATCTTCGGGCGTTCCTCACGTGCCAGGCGCTCGACCGCATCGTAGTCGATCATCTCGGTCTCTGGATCAAGCCCATAGCTGACGATATCGAACCATTTGCCGCTGAAGTTGACCGGCGAGCCGTGGGTCAGATGCCCACCCTCGGCCAGGCTCATGCCCATGACCTTGTCGCCTGGCTCAAGCAGCGCAAAGTAGACCGCGAAGTTCGCCTGAGCGCCACTGTGTGGCTGCACGTTGGCGTGATCGGCGCTGAAAAGTTCACAGGCCCGGTCGCGCGCCAGGTTCTCGATCTCATCAACTGCTTCGCAGCCTCCATAATACCGATGGCCGGGCAGGCCCTCGGCGTACTTGTTCGTCGGCACGGTACCCATCGCTTCAAGCACAGAGAGCGACACGAAGTTCTCCGAGGCGATCAGTTCGATGGTCTTGCGCTGGCGCGTCAGTTCCGCGCCGAGCAGATCAGTCAGTTCCCGGTCAGATTGCGCGAGATGCGGTAAAGTGCTCATAGGTATCAATCCTGCCTTCCCCGTTGGTCTTTCATCACCGCTCAGCAGCAGCGATCTTATCCAGGCGCTGCTGATGGCGCCCACCTTCAAACTCTGCGGACAAATATGCCTCGATGATCTCGATATTAACAGTAAGCGGCGTGAAGCGCCCTGAGAGCGCGAGGATGTTCGCATTATTGTGCTGGCGCGCCAAGCGCGCAGCGTCCACGTCGGTCACTGTCGCCGCGCGAATGCCCCTGACCTTGTTCGCCGCGATGGCCATACCGATGCCCGTCCCACAGACCAGTATCCCCAGGTCGGCCTCGCCCGCAGCCACCGCATGGGCAACTGCCAACGCATAGTCGGGATAGTCTACCGACTCATCAGAGCGCTTGGTCCCAAAGTCAAGAATCTCGTAGCCCTGGGCCTCCAGGTGCGTGCGTAGGGCTTCTTTCTGCTCTGCCCCGCCATGGTCAGCTCCTAATGCCAGCTTCATCTAGGCCAGCGCCTCTTCGATCTGGGCTTGCGTGATGGTTCCTTCACGGGTGATATAAGGCTCGTCGCCCGTGCAGACCACGATCGTCGAGCTCACGCCCTCGGCCGTGTCGCCCCCGTTAAGCACACAGTCAGCCGCGTCAATAATACGGGGTTCGACATCCTCAAAGCGCGCCGGCGCGGGCATCTGATGGGTGTTAGCACTGGTCGCAAAAAGCGCGCCGCCTGCGGCCAGGATCAGCTTATGCACCAGCTCGCTGTCCGCGCAGCGCAGCGCGATGCTGTCGTCTTCTTTCCTGCGAAACTCGGGCTTGACGCGATCGGCCGCTTTGACCACGATCGTGAGTGGCCCTGGCCAGAACGTATCGGCCAGCTTCTTCGCATAGTCCGGGACATCGCGACCGCCGACATAGAGGTCGGTCGGCTTGCTCACCAGGATCGGGATCGAGATGCCTGTATCACGCTTCTTGATATCAAAGAGTTCCTGCGCGCCTGTGCAGGTCTGATCAGAAAGTACTGAGCATAAACCGTAGACCGTATCGGTCGGAAGTAAAACAATGCCGCCTGCGCGTAATACGGAAGCGGCATGATTCACGATCTCATCTGAGGGATTCTTCTGGTCTACGTGGAATACCTGACCCATGCTGGGAACCTCCCTAGTCGGACGCATTCCTGCGCAACCGGACGAAACGCTCGCGTCCCGCCAGGTCCGGAAGTACGTCAATGGCTTCATACCTTTCTAACTTTACCGCTTCTTGCGCCGCCCGTGTAGCGTTTCCTGCATGAAGTTCCATGATAATGACACCATTAGCGGCCAAATGGCGCGGCGCATCCTCGATGATGCGCCTGAAAACATCCAGCCCTTCGACGCCGCTGAAGAGTGCAACAGCTGGCTCAAAATCCGCGACCTCAGGAGGCATCGTTGCGCGCTCTGATTCGGGGACATAAGGCGGGTTGCTGACGATGAGATCGAAGCGCTCGTCAGGTCCCAGCGCCTCGAAAAGGTCGCCCTGACGCAGATCGAGGCGGTCTGCATAGCCAAGCGACTCCGCGTTGTTACGCGCAACAGCGAGAGCCTCAGCCGAGAGGTCGGTGGCGGTAACCGAGACGCCCGCCTCGCAGGTCAACGCGAGCGCGATGCAGCCCGAACCCGTACACAGGTCAAGGATTTTTGGTTCCGACGCCTCAGGTTTGTCTTCTGTTAACTCTTGTAGAGCGAGGTCGACGAGGACTTCGGTCTCGGGGCGCGGGATCAGGACGGCGGGCGTCACGGCCAATGCTAAGTGGCGGAAGTACGCGATGCCCGTGATGTATTGCAGGGGCTCGCCAGCACCGCGGCGAGCCACGCCGTCGCGCAGGTGTGTGCGCTCATCAGGCGTGAGTGGTTGGTCGAAATGCGTATAGAGTTCTAAACGTGAAAGGCCGGTTGCGGCTTCGAGCAGCCATTCGGCACTGTGGCGCGCATGCTCGTCTCCGTTACGCTGGAGATAGTCGCGTGTCCAGTCGAGCGCGGCCATAACCGTCCAGGTCGTTCCTGTCTCTGAAGAAGTATCTTTTGACCCCTGCGCCATGCGTATGCGCGCTTTATTCGCCGCCCGCTGCGGCCGCCAGACGCTCAGCACGATCAGCGGCGATAAGTGCCTCGCAAAGCGCCTGCATGTCTCCATTGATAAGTATCGTCTGATACGATCCGCTCCAGCCGATGCGATGGTCGGTCACACGATCCTGCGGCGCGTTATAGGTGCGTATCTTCTCGCTGCGATCCCCATGGCCGATCTGACCCCGGCGAGTATCACCCAGCTCGCGTTGCTGGCGCTCCAGCTCGGCCTCATAGAGGCGCGCGCGGAGCACTCGCAGGGCTTCCTCGCGATTCTGGATCTGCGACTTCTGGTTCTGTGACTGTACGACCAGGCCGGTCGGCAGATGCGTGATGCGCACGGCGGAGTCGGTTGTGTTGACACTCTGGCCGCCTGGGCCGCTGCTGCGATAGACGTCGATGCGCAGGTCCTCGTCATGAAGCTCAATTTCGATCTCATCGGCTTCTGGCAGCACCGCCACCGTTGCCGTCGAGGTGTGGATGCGCCCCTGCGACTCAGTCTTGGGAACCCGCTGGACCCGGTGCACCCCGCTCTCAAACTTCATGACGGAATAGACGCGGTCGCCCTTGACACGAAACGACACGTCCTTAAAGCCGCCGGCCTCTGACGGCGAGCCGTCAATCTCAGTCAGCTTCCAGCGTCGGGATTCGGCGAACTTCTGATACATGCGATAGAGGTCGCCTGCAAAGATATTGGCCTCATCGCCGCCGGCTGCTCCCTTGATCTCGACGATGATGTCCTTGTCGTCGTCTGCGTCGCCCGGGATGAGCATCACCTTGATCTCTTCTTCCAGGCGGGCGGCGTCTTCCTCGGCACTGTGTTGCTCTTCTGCCGCAAGTTCCTTCATACCAGGGTCAGTCTCTGTATGCGCCAGCTCGCGAGCCTCAGACGCGGTCTCAAGCGCCTTCAGGTAGCTACGGGCAGCGCTGACCAGGGCCTCCTGACTGCGATGCTCCTTTGCCAGACGCGTGTATTCCTTCTGATCGGCGATGACCGCAGGCTCAATCATACGGGCGCCAAGTTCCTCGTAACCAGTGATGATAGTCTGCAAGCGATCTGCAAGCGTAGCCATGGGCAAGCCTCCTTACGCCGTAGTGGCTTCAGCGGCCTCGGCGGCTTGGACCGCCTTGGTCGCCGCGATGGCAGCTTCTAACATGGCGTCGGTCGGCTCCGCAGTCGTCAGGCGCTGCATCTGCAGGCCCGGCCACATGATAGCGCGCACCAGCGCATTACCCTCATGGCGTCCTGCCCACTTGACCGTGATCTCATAGCTGATGCCCGCGATGATCGGCAGAAACAGCAGGCGGATCCCAATGACCAACAGCAGCAGAAGCCAGCGGTTCGTGACGCCCAGTTGCGCTGCGATGAACCTGATAGGCACCAGAGTATAGATCAGGATCGCAACGACCATGACCATCAGCAGAAACGCCGTCCCACAGCGAATATGCTGGGTCGAATACTTCTGGGCGTTGGCAGGAGTCAGTTCCTCGCCGTGCTCCAGGCAATGGATCGTCTTATGCTCAGCGCCATGATAGGAAAACACCCGATGAATGTCCGGCGTACGCCCGATAATGAGCACATAGGCAAAGAATGCCAGTACCCTCAGCAATCCATCGACCAGGTTCCACAACAGCACATGACGATCGGCCGGACCCACAATAAAGTTCGTGATCGCCGCAGGCGCAACGATGAAGAGCAAAACTGCCATGACCAGGGCGACCAGGATAGCAGCGATCATCGCCCCCCGTGAGAGTTGTCCCTCAGAGTCTTTCAGCGCCTTGGCTTCCTCGTCAGCCGAGGCAGGCGGCGCGCCAGGGACATCAGTGGGATCTTGCACCGCAGGAGCTGCTTCTTCTTCAGTGCCAATGCTGGCCAGGTTGGCTGAGATTGTCAACGCGCGGATACCCAGGGTCAGGCTGCTCACCAAAGAGACCACACCGCGCACCAGCGGCCACTTCTGCCAGGCGGGCGTCGCTTCAGCAGCCGGGAGCGGGTAGTCCTCAGTATGCAGGTCGCCACGAGCGTCACGCACCGACAGCGCCCAATTGTTCGTGCCACGCATCATCACGCCCTCGATCAGCGCTTGTCCACCAATGTGGGTGTATCCGCAGGGGGCGTCAGAAGTAGTTTGCTTACTCACGGTCGGTCCTTGATCCTTAATCCCGCTTGACCCTGGGATAGGGATCTCCACAGGTCATCTTGCCTTCAGGGCAGTGGCCGCGCCGGCATCCCGGGCCCGCATCCAGAAAGATATAGGGGGCTGTTGGACGGGCCAGCTCAAGCATCTCATCTGCAACAGCGCGGATCTCCCACTGGGCCCGCTTGCAGCAGCGCAGGGAAAAAAAGTGCAGGAGCTCACGCACGTTCATCGTTACTGTGATCTTGGTCTCTGTGGCATTGGGGAGCAGGTAGCGCGCATCTTCAGCGGCCACCCCTGCCTCCCGCAGCTCGCGATAGGCATCAAACGCCGACTGACAAGCAGACAGGAAGTCCGCCTTCCGATGTTCATCAGCGGCAATCTCAGGCGGAATAATGAAGTTCGGCTCATTCTTGAAATCAACATAACGTTGTGACTGTTGGTTATAACTCGCCAAGCGATGGCGCACGAGTTGGTGCGTCATCGCACGTGAGATGCCATCAAGGGCAAAGGTGTAGCTTGCGTGCTCTAATGTAGAGGTGTGCCCGCTTGAGATCACCGTGCGCAGTACCCGGCGGATCGCCTCATCATCAAGTTGATCGAAAAGCTCATCAGCGCCGATGGGCGCATAGCAGAGCCGCGCTGCAGCAGCGATTGCACGCTGTGGCTCGGGCGTATGGTACAGAAGAACAACAGACATACGACCCACCTTACTGCTTAACGGCCGGTTGGTTCTCTTTCGTCACGAACGGCACGACTCCCGTAGTGAACTTCGTGCGAACGTCAGCCCACTGATCATCGATCGGAAGTACGTAAGACCCTTTGCCTATCATGGCAGTTTTCGAAGGGACCTGACCGCTGTAGATATCCGTATCGGCGTTCATAGTCCTAAACGTCATCGCCATGCTCACCATCTGTGTTGAGTTCAGGTCAGAACGGACACAGGTAGACATATTCTGAAGCAGACCGGGAATCTGGGTCGGCGGAGCCTTCAGCACCTGCTTTGCCAAAGCCCTGAGGAACGTCCGCTGGTTGGCGGCGCGCTGGAAGTCGCCCAGGCCATAAGTATGGCGGTCGCGCACGAAGGTCAGGGCCTGGATACCATTTAAAGTTTGTTTGCCCGCAGGGACCGAGACCCCTTGGTAGTAGGCGGGCACCGGCACATCGAGGGTAACGCCACCCAGCGAATCGACGATACTCTTGAAACCGTCAAAATCAAGTTCGACATAATGAGCGATAGGGACCCCGACAAAACTTGATACAGCAGTAACAGCGCCACTGGGACCGTCATAGGCCATGGCAGCGTTGATCTTCTGCATGCCATGCCCCGGGATCTCGACCCGCGTATCACGCGGGATCGACAGGATCGAGACGCGCTTTTGCTGGGGATCCATGCGGCATAACATGATCGTATCAGAGCGGGCGTTCTGGCCTGCCACGCGCGTATCCGACCCCACCACCAGCACATAATAGGGCTTTGACTCATCAGCAGGCTTCAGCACACTGTTAAGCTTGGGGTCATTGACTGCAAGGTTCTTGTTGGCCTGATGGATAAAGTACCAGGCATAGGCGCCGCCAGCTATCAATAGCGCCCCCAGTACCGATGCGACGATGATGATTACCTTCTTGCGCCGGGTCATCCCGTTCTTGCCATGCGTACCTTTGCGACCCTGGCGGCGATCACGGCGCAGCCGCTCTGGCATCTGAGGGGTGCCTGCCGAAGACGAAGAGACCGGAGAGTCGGGAACGTCTGGAGCATCCTTAAAGGTGTCGTATCCAGTAGGGGGCATACGCCTTTAGGCCTCTGTTTCAGTGGCTTCTGGTGTCGTTTCAGCAGCTTCAGCTTCCGGAGCGGGAGCAACCTCGGTTGCCTCAGTCCCAGCCTCGGCAGCGGGCGCTTCAGCGGGCGCCTCTTCGACTGCTGACTCTGCAGGTTTGGTGCGTTCGAACTCAGCAGCACGGGCAGCTTTCGCGGCAGCCTTGGCTTCACGCTGAGCTTTCTTCTCAGCCTCAGCAGCTTCTGCGGCAGCCTTGCGAGCCTCAGCAGCAGCCTTCTCTTTCTCAAGCGAAGCAGTAGCAGCCGTACCGAACTTATCGGTGAAGCGTTGCACGCGTCCGCCGGTGTCGACGAACTTCTGCTGGCCGGTATAAAAAGGATGGCATTTATTACAAAGCTCGATACGTAAGGTCCCACCGTGGGTGGAGTGGCTGGTGAAGGTATTCCCACACGAGCACACGTAGGTAGTCTCCTCGTACTTGGGATGAAGATCTGCTTTCATGGTTACTCCTTTTCATGCTCCGATTCCGACCGGAGCGGGATTTAACACGGTTTATCATCGTAACAGCTTTAGCCCTGTGGGGGCAAACCTCTCCACACAAAAAGCCACACGCCTGCAAGAACAACGTCAGGCGGCGTTAGATGGACCCCAAATCATTTCCAGCCTTGGCGCTGGCCTTGGCCATCTTGATCAGGAACTCCTGGTTAGTCTCAGTCTGTTTGAAGCCCGTAAGTAACTGTTGGATGGCCCGGTCGGCGTCAAGCGCATGCAGGATGCGGCGTACACCCCAGACGAATACCGCGATCTGCGGATCCATGAGCAACTCCTCTTTACGAGTGCCCGAGGTGATGATGTCGATTGCCGGGAAGATGCGCTTGTCAGCCAAGCCGCGATCCAGACGCAGCTCCATGTTGCCCGTCCCCTTGAACTCCTCGAAGATGACCTCATCCATCTTCGAACCTGTGTCGATAAGGGCGGTCGCAAGTATTGTCAGCGAACCTCCGAACTCAATGTTTCGCGCCGCACCAAAGAACTTTTTGGGCGGATAGAGCGCGGCTGAGTCAACGCCACCGGAAAGGATACGTCCGGAAGCTGGCATCCCCAGATTGTAGGCGCGCGCCAGACGTGTGATGCTGTCGAGCAGGATGACCACGTCACGACCGGCCTCGACCAGGCGCTTAGCACGCTCGATCACGAGTTCAGTCACCGCGATGTGATTCTCGGAAGGCATGTCGAAGGTCGAGCTTATCACTTCCCCTTTGATGGAGCGTTCCATATCAGTCACTTCTTCGGGACGCTCGTCGACCAGCAGGCACATGAGATGTACCTCGGGATTATTGAGCGCGATGGAAGCTGCGATGTCTTTGAGGATCTCGGTCTTGCCGGCCTTAGGCGGCGAGACAATCATGCCGCGCTGCCCCTTGCCGATGGGAGCGACCAGGTCGATCGTGCGCGCCGTGAATGCGTCTTTGCCACGCTCCATGGTCAGGCGCTCATCGGGATAGACCGGAGTCAGATCCGAGAACTTGGGACGAAGCTTGGCTTCATCAGGATCGGTGCCATTGACCTTGTCAAGGCGCTGTAAAGCACCATACTTCTCAGTTTCGCGCGCCGGACGTGCCTGGCCTTCCAGGAAATCGCCCCGGCGTAACCGGTTGCGACGGATGGTCGACATCGAAACATAGACGTCCTCCGGCCCGGACGAATAGCCACCGACCCGCAAGAAACCGTAGCCCTCAGGCAACGTGTCCAGGATGCCACCGACCTCGCGGAAACCCTCAGCCTTGATTTTAGCTTCAAGCACCGCATCGACCAACTCCTCTTTCTTCTTAAGGAGTTTGGTGTCGAGCTCGAGCTCCTCGGCAAGATCCCTGAGTTCTGCAACTTTCAGTCCAGCAAAATCCTCGCGAGAGACGGAAGGAACCACCTGCTCGTTGTTTGGACGATGCTTGCGCTTGTACTGATAATTCTGACCCGACTTTTTCTTGTTCTGGTTCTGATTCTGGTTGTTGGGCATATTTTGATTTCTTGGACTCATTGGGCGTTTACCACTTTCTGCCAATCGGCTTCAAACATTTCAAGTCCCCGATCGGTCAGGGGGTGCGACACCAGCTTCTTGAGGACGCCGAAGGGAACCGTCGCGATATCGGCGCCAATAAGCGCCGCCTGGGTCACATGATTGGCGCTGCGCAGCGAGGCCGCGATGATCTCGACGGGATGGTCGAATTTGTAGTTCTCGATCGCACTCACCACGTCTGTCAGCGCCGCTATGCCATCCTCGCTGATGTCATCGAAACGACCAACGAACGGTGAAATATAGCGAGCACCGGCCCGCGCGGCCAGCAAAGCCTGCGGCACTGAGAAGCAGAGCGTCATGTTGACGTTGACTCCTTCGGCTGATAAGGTCTTGGTCGCAGCTAGGCCTTCGACGGTGGTCGGGACTTTCACGACAACGTTTGGCGCAAGCTTGGCCAACTCATGGCCTTCAGCGATGATATCGTCGCGGGTAACGCCGGTCGCCTCAGCAGAGACCGGGCCATCGACAAGCTTACATATACGTTGGATATGCTCGGGAAAATCGGCAAGCTTGCCGCCGATGCGGGCATACAAACTGGGATTAGTCGTCACACCAGCCACGACACCCCAGCTGGCAGCTTCGCGGATCTCATCAAGATCCGCCGTGTCAAGAAAGAATCTCATGTTCGCTCCTTGTGTCATACAGCACAGCAACTTGTGCGCTCTGCTGTTAAATAACGGGGAAACTACGCCCGAACGGGCATAAGGAAAAACTGTCTCTATTGTGGCGGATAGCGTATAAAACGTCAAGTGCGCGTGTTGGTCGATAAATTATTGCAAAAGGCAAACACGCCTGGCGATTAGTTCAAACCACAAAGCTTGGATGTAACAATATCACTTTCTAATATCAGCCGTCTTTTTGAGTTGAGCGACCAGGTTGTTCACTGCCGCCGAGCGAGCGTCATTAAGATAGTCTGTCTGCGCTACGCGTATTATCTTGGATGGTTCACTAAGAAATTGCAAATCGGTGTCTAAATTTGGGTAGCCGGATTACTTAGTATTTGAACTTGGCATAGTGTTTTGTCTCCTTTTCTTTCCTAGATACATTTTCCTATGCATATGGAAACAAAACTTGAGTCACGCTTTTTCGCCGCAGTCCAATTTTCTATTTACTTAAAATTGTAGCAAACAACCTCAAGGCTGATCCGAGAGCAACAATCAGTACGAAATACAAAACAAGATTTCCGCCGGCCCATCGATCAAATGAAACAAGACCGAAACTTAAAGAAAAAATGATATATCCTATTCCAATAAGTATGAAAACGATGCCAAAATAATAAAATACTTTTTTTGAAAACACTACAGGAGTAGATCCAGCTACTAAATAGAACATCAAATTAATAATCAGAAATACCGGGAAATACACCAGGATCTGTATGGCATAAGCATAGGAATGCGATGCGAATGCTGGGAGAAACGCCATAAGAGCTGCCAGGCTAACTTCAAACGCTAATTTCCTTTTCGAAAGACGACCTGGTGAAGATACCATGTAAAACATAGCACGAAAGCAAGCATAGACAGGAAAGACTGAAATGACGATGGGCCAAACGGGGGATAAGAACAGACACGCAAATGTAACACAAGTAATAACATCAAGCAATATTCCTGTTTTCCACCAATCGCTTGCGCTTAATAATGGACGCATTTCGTCCGAAAAAAGTTGGCTAGAAGATATGACCGATGATAAATCGGTCGGAGCCTCCTGAATGTAAATCGTGGGTTAGGCGATAATCGTTTTGTCAATCAAAACGGTAGGTTCGCTTACCATATACAGAAGGAGGCTCCAT
>Ga0123354_10001233_pt1 | contig 30324 bp, 25 predicted proteins | sample TergutLab28metaG_2_FD_97872 | JGI IMG/M metagenome (GOLD analysis project Ga0123354, IMG submission 97872) | Labiotermes labralis P4 segment gut microbial communities from Petit-Saut dam, French Guiana - Lab288 P4 | ecosystem: Host-associated > Arthropoda: Insects > Digestive system > Gut ... | reverse complement strand
TGCTCCCTGAGGATGATCCCATAGAGGGATTGAAACATGTAGGAGATATTTTAAATCCATTTTAATCCAATAATGTGGTTTTAAATGGTTTGACAAATATGTGCAATTAGTTGGTTTTAATAACCAAGAAATTTTGTGTTTACTGCCTCTTCTATATACTTTTCTTTATAACCAATACATGGTGTAGAATGTGATGAATTCTTTGTTATAAATTTCATTATATTTGTCTTGTCTAGATATAAGACTAACTTCTTTTCAGCCAACCGTTTTGTCATATGAGAGAGAACTAAAATTGACATTGATAAGAAATCTTTGAAATTTCTGCTTGAAACTACGACTGTGGTGTTATCAGCAAATAATAATGGTTCTGATATAGAATACCTTCTTAGGGGCAGGTAAGTTATATATGTTATGTACAACAGAGGCCCTAGAATTGCTGCTTGGGGAACTCCATCTTTCAATGTACCCCAGTCAAGAAAACATTTTTAGTTGTAATAGATGGTTTTACTTTTCTTTTTTAAGTTAAACAGAACCTGAACCAATTTTCAGATACTCCTTAAAGCCCATAGAAATATATTTTAGCTAACAAAATTTCATTATTCATACAATCAAAAACCTTTGCCAAATCACAGAAAATTTCTCCAACATACATTTTTGGTTAGAAGATTAAATACACCATTTCTTAGTTTGAAGGCAGCATTTTCAGTAGGTACACCTTTCCTTAAACTATGCTGTTCTGTGAGCAGTATGTTGTCGGTATGCAGATGTTGGCTTAATCTATTGTGTAAAATGTTCTTGAATATCTTGGAAAAAACAGTTTAAAATGAAGTAGGCCTGTAATTTGTCATACTAGTTATGTCTCCTTTCTTGTAAAATCATTTTACTAATGCAATATTAAGATGGTCAGGAAAAACACCTGTATATAACAAGTGATTATGTATGTAGCTTAATGGGTGACTGATGTGAGGTGCACAAGTTTTAAAGATTTTACTTGTTATTTCATCACCAACTGATAATTTGTTCTGGTTTTAGGGACTGTAGTACATTTTTCATCTCACCCTTAGTGACTGGGATTTATTTTATACCGGGGAAGTTTCCAACACTGAACAGTTTGTAACAGAAACTCACTAAGCACCCTGAATTGTGTTTTAGGCATGAAAAAATAAAAGCATACTTTTCATGCCTAAATATATTAAGAGTCATGGAAGACTCATTGTGTTCCAACATCCAGTAATCTGCATGAAAAACTCACCAAGTACTTATGAATTGTGTTGTATGCATAATAAATACAAGCATACTTCTCATGTTCATAAAACTTGTCAACCATTTCCATCCTCTGAGTCTCACTAAAAACAGAAAATAACAGTCATGAATAAACAAAGAAGCACATGAACTGTTATGATAAAGAAATTATTAAAGCTAAACAGTTATATGGAAACTTGAAAATCTTAGGCCAGACAATGTAGACGACACAGATCTAGCTACAGCAGTAACACTCAAATCAAACTTTAGAGTGAAATTAAGATGGTTGAGAATAGGATCCAGTGGGAAGTTCTTGTGAACTTGGTAATAAATACTGGGTTCCACAAAAGGAGGAATATTTCTTGAGTATCTAAATGATTATCAGGATCTCAAGGAGGATTCTGGTACACAAAGTTAATTAATCAGTTTCAAGATCTCAGACATCATAAAAATTGTCAAGAAACAGTTAGTCTCAATCCATATTTTAACCCTCTGGCACCCACCGTCTAGTGTACCCATCACATGGTGTGATGCTTAAAATGCCAAATGACAGGTACAGCTAATGGCCTTTATTATGACACCCCATTTAAAGTATGGTCTGCTACACAACAAACTGGGCATTTAAATCCAGTGTCAAAATGGTTAATCCAGTTTGACCAAGAACATGACCATATTACATGAACCACCATGAATGATGGCAGAAAACCAAGCAGGTGAAGCAGGCAGAAGCAGGTTACATCGTTACACATAACAGAAACATGTAATAACAATAGAATCAAGTTTTGTTCACACTTTACAACTTCTTGGGGATGTTGTCTCCAACTTCATACATTTACTTGCAAAACACTAAACTTCTTGCTATATTGTACTTACTCATTTTTGCAAACACGGTTGATAAGCAACAGTTTAAGATGGCATCATAGATGTGACAATGTCTATATCCACAGAATTGTATCCTAATTTGGATTTATAAAACGCAAATAAATTACATTACATTACATAGCTATGCTTTATCTGATTTGTAACATGACTTGCACATGATTTACATTCAACAGGCAAAAGATGTTCATTCTCTCTGTTGGCTGCATTCATGACAATTTCACACACACACACACACACACACCTTGGTTTGGATTAGCACAGTCAAGTAGGGCACTCTGAATGTGAATTCAAGACAAGCCCACACATTTGAACACCGAATTAGAGTAAAAAAACCCATACATTCACGTAAACACAGTACCTCCATTTTATGAAGTTTATTAAAATGCTGTTGTGAAGGTCCAACCCCTTTCAAAAAACAAGAAGCCAATGCCCACATACCCATCTAACTGCATATATTTCAGTACCCATACCAGAACCATTGCATTAATCTTCACAATGTGGGAATACAACATTTTAAATCCCCCAGTTTACAGGGCTAGTGGCTGGACTTTAACACATAAAAAATCAGTATCTTAAAAAATTCCAATGTTCAGCCATTTGGCCCAAGCATATGGACCAATGAAAGAATGAAATGTACAGCCAGCTGAACCACATGCATACACAAACAGAATAGCATAATGCATGGCCAATGCAATTTTATAACTCGTACAGCATTTTCAAAACTGCCAATACTGGAACAAACAAAGAACACATAACCAGGTCTTACTCTTGGTTGGCAATATCAAGGCACTGTCTAGCAAGGATCCAGTAATAATATCCTGCATCCTCAAACCTGGATTCATTGACTGCATTCACAGTGAGCTGATGCAGTACTTGAAAAGCCTCCTCTGGGCGACCAGCTTTGTGGAAAGCTGAAAAGCAGAAAATCTTCTATTTCATTTAATAACAAGAATAATAATTAATACCGAGAGAAGCATGGCTCCAACAGTACAAACTTACAAAATATAACACAAGCGGCAAGAAAGTGGTCACTTATAAAACTAATACACTGACTAGGAAATAACACAATATGGTTTACAGTTGCACATAATGTACTTCATTACAGAACTCACATAACAATAAAATTCATGCACTAGGATTTTGTGCTCTATAATTAAGGAAGTTAAGTTCCTGTATCACTTCATGCATTTCAATTTTACATATGAAGAAGAGCGTAAACAAACGTCATCAAGTCCACAAGAGAAAATGGCAGAATGAGGAGTGAGTGGCAAAGCATCGTGATTAGTGTAGTCTAGATGTTACATGCTATGCATGATATGATGCTCTCGAGATGTGTAGCTTTGATAACAGATATCTTATTGTGCTGAAAATGTAAAAGAATTTGCAGCAGAATTCAAACCTATTTTTCTGCTGCATGTATTTATAGTATGACAAATTTATTAATTCATTACAAATATTTTATTCTAGTTTAGTTTTATGAAGAAACAAAGACATACCTTTCTGAGCTTCTGCAAACTTGTCACTCTCTGCAAGCCATTGAGCATATGGAACATACACTAGGTCCCTGAATTCTGGATGGCTGTCAATCAGAGAGAACGCCTCTTTCCACTCTCTTGCTTGCACATACAGCTGCACAATGTTCTTCTCATCACCAAGTTTTCTGTACATTTCAGTGGCATAATTAAGTTGCTTCAGTCTACACAGATGTTGTGCAATAAGCCCAATACCATCATGATCTGCCTTATCCAGCCGGCGACCAACATCCACCAACCTATATCCCACAAAACCACATCAGGTGCTGATGATTAAGGTAATTCAACTGACACAGTTAAATGTGACTATCAGCTCATCAAAAATTACAATCATAAACAAATTCAAACATCTAAATTTAAAAGTAAACAATTACAATAAAATGAAGGCAACAAGTTCCCCAGATATGTGTGAACCTACCTACCACACTACATGGTGTCATATCTAGAATGACATAATCATGAAACTTAAACATGGCAATATCATTTTCCTCACACCAAATATAACGGTTACACTACTTGTGCCAGAACTCAGCATTCTTGAATTACACACCTACAATTCTCACCATCCCACATGTAATAATACTGTCATGACAGTCTCCTGGAATCAGGTAATTTGCATTTTATGATATAAAGTCATGGCATTTCCCCACTCACATACAGTAGTTACACTGACATGGTTCAGTTGTAAGGAATTGGGTACTGGCAATCCTACACCTTATGTGACTCAGTCTGCAAGAAGTAGGTACCAGTGTTCCTCTATCTGTTCTGTAGTGGTCATATTTCCATGATTAAGAAAAATAAATCATCTGAGGATTTCAACAAAAGTGAGGTAAATACAAAGCAGACAGAAAATGAAGACACGCATGTTTTGTCCTTTCATCTAATGGGCCTTAGTTCTTAAAATATGGGCTTTTAATTTTCTTTTTGGTATGTCTATGACATATTCTGCCTGATTACTGAGGACCATCAGCCACTACAGACTTTGTAGCTTATCATTTTTAGTATAGTTGTTTAATAGGATTGTTGGTGTCAGTTACGGATGGTTCACGGCCATGCGTTGTAGGTTAATCTGTCGACGTATATTCAGAACCGTTGGTGATAGGTAGGAGGGGAGAGATTTAAATGCCAAAACAGTTAGGAGCTGATAACGGACGCTAGCAGTCCAGTAAGGAACTCAGTCGTGTACGGTGTGAGTGAGGGAGTACAAGTGACTGTGTTATCTTAATAAAATATGATTTAGTTGTTTAACTTGATACAGCATGCCTTTTTTTCATTTTATCAACAATAAATTGTGTAAATAAAACAAGTAAAAAGAAATAATTAAAACTATATGTGATTTGGTGAACCACACCCGTTTCCCGAAAGAGGATCAACTACCAGACTGAGCGCATTGGGACAACAAAGTTACAAAGGGTGATCATGTAGAACTTGAAATAATGAGATGCCAGTTTTCATCCTGTGTGTGCAAAATTCTTGTTTCATGTCACATAACATTTCAATATTTATCACATACTTAAATCTGTTTTATGTGTAATAATGGTTATAGAGTAATGCCCCGGTCACCATAACTGCAATCGTTATAACAGGCTGTGTCCCACAAATGTGAGGCTGACAGTAAAGCATGAGAAGCTCAAAGATGCAGCCCACCTCTTACACCCCTTCTTGAATTAAGTCTAATAATATTGGTAAAATCTCTTTTCCTCTGTACTTTCTTTTCACTCTGTTACATTTTCTGTGTGTTTTGGTCTGAAACTACTACCGACATGTCCAGGTGTTCAGATTTTATCTTCCCACTCTAGTTTAAGAACAAGCAGAAGCAAAAAATCCATGTCTAAAAGATCCAACATGAAGCCATATATGACACATGGAAGACAAGCCCCACAGATCTCAGTGCAAGATGGAGACTTTCAAGTACTGGTTTCTTACAAAATACACCAGTGTTATTAATAACATGCTCACATGTCAATCCAGCCATTCTCCCCTATGATCTCTATGGCTTGCTGTGTATCTCCAGCAGACAAATACATTTCAGCTGCTGCCCGTGGCTCATTAATGTTCTTGGCCCAGTCGGCTTTCTTACGAATTAATCCTTTCCGATCAACATCATCTACTGAACCAAGGAATTCCTGTTTTTAAACAATAAGCATAATAAATTAAAACACTCAGGTCTCTTCATAAATGTTCCTATTATATTGACTGTTGTAAGTCTCATACCTGAGCCAGATCGAACATTCGCAGGTCAGTGTACATGTTGAGGGCTTTCTGTTCTTGCCTGCACTTTTTATACAGGTGTGCTGCATCTTTGAACTTACAACGAAAAGCCAGTATGTCTGCAAGGAACACTTCTTTGTCCTTCTCACCTCTACGTTGCCGCTCCTGTACGCCCCACAAAAATAAGATCATGAACTACTCAAATTTACATTGATGACACTGAAATATTTTGTGATAAGAAGTTCTTGCAAAAATGTATGAAGATGTCTTTCTTCAAACATTTTAAGCTAAACAGTGGGCTAGCATGAAGTATCAAATACATATACACACATACATGCATGAATGCATACAAGCATGCACATGAACAAACATACACAATGCTGGGACCGTAAATTTAAACAAGCCACAGCAATCTTATTCCAGATTCATGCCTTTTCATCTTCACCTTGCACTTAACTTTACATTACTTATGAACTTGAAACATTGTCAATAAATAATTATGAATCAATAACAATTTATATATTCATAAATAGCTCCAAACTACAGTAAAAGTTGTGATATTCAGCAACCCTGGGACAAAATAATTACAGGATATTGTAATTTTTCCATACATTAGAACATTATACTTAATGTGTATCTCAGTGTACCTAACAACCTAATGACAGACCTAGCCATTTAATTTGTCACTTGATATACCGTCCTGATTTCCCTGCTTCACTTTCTATACCCGTTTCATCACAACATGCGTAACATGGTGTGCATATAATCTTAAACAACCAACAAGACACAAACAATTAATGGCTAAACTCTCAGAATTGGTGCTAGGTGCCACTGCTTGATGGAACAGTGAAATGTAATGGGTCTCTCAGTCAATGTCTGGTTAACAAGATCTTTCCAGATCATCCAGTGCGTAATATTGCAGCTTTTATTGTAAAAGTGACAGACTTGGACAGGCAGATAAACACATATGCAATGAAAAAGAAGCTTTCATACCTGAAATTCATTAATCAGCTCAAGATATTTCAGGTCTTTAATACGTATGAATGCTTGTCGGGCCACTGGAAAGTTCAGATCTTCAAGAGCTGCATGGGCCAAACATTCCCAGTCTCCATCTGTTACCCCCAAGCATGCTACTTTGTATGCATCACTGCAATGGAAATTAACATGGGAATGGGTAACAGAAAAAAAAGGGGGAAAAAACACAACAATATAAACTTCACTAATGCTTTGACCAAGTGAAATGAACAATATGTTAGCTGCATATCATCCATTCACCACTTTGAATCCCACATAAGCTTTGTAAATTCATTTATCCTTCCTAAACCTCGCATGTGTAACTGTGTTGGTCAAGATGTTTATTTCTCATCACAGATATCTAGAACTCACAAAGCAATAACACACACACATCCCTACACTTACATTCAGCAAACACTTCTACAACAGAAAAGGACATAAAGCAAAAGAAAACAGTACACCTTGCATTTATATAGTTGCCACATCTTTATGATTCAGGAAACTATGTCTCCCTAAATAAGTAGCCATTATGGAACTTATGCATGAGAAGATTAATTTGTACATTCAGTTGTACATTATATACATAATGTGGAACTCAATAAGAAAACAGTTCTTAAAGATAAATTAAGAGTGGAATCACTGTAATACTTCCCATGTTATGCATCTGTCCAGTTATGGCTACAAGAAAAACCTAATCTTTCCAACATGTATTGAATTTTAAGTAAAAGCAAAGATTATCAGTTCACTGCTTTGGTGTTACTAGTGCTGGATCCAACATTCATAACACCAAAGCCTGTCACTACCCATGATCCTGAGCCCATTCCATCCATCTTGCATCCTCTCAACTTATTTTGCACAGACCAACCTCACTAATTAACTAACTATGGTAATAGGGCCTGAACATACAGTGTCATAAATTCCAAAGCCTGTTACTGAACAAGATCCTTATCTATTTTCATCCATTTCCCATCCACACAACCTATGTCTGTAACAACAATCATAATATTATCATCTTACCTCCATCACAGTCTTCAAAATGGCCAGTTCTTAAAAAGGCTTCCTCACCAAAAGTCTGTATTGTGTTGATACATTATCTCCCACCTGTGTTCACATTTACCCCACGCCCCCCTAAACTTTACTGCCCTAGCAATATCTGGTGATCCATACACATCACAATGTTCCCCATCATTAAATATCTGAAATTTCTCATTCACTTCATCACTTTTTGACCTATGTTATTTAGTAGACACATGTTTTATGTCTGTACAAAAAACCATTGTTGTATGTCTTGATCTCCTAGTCACTGGCATAAGGGAAGTTCCTGTTCAGTCCATTATTGTGATCCACAAGAAATCTGAAGTTTTCACACAGAAGCACATTTTGTATCCAGATGGAACAGGAAACTGTATCAGAAAAACTAAAGTGTTGTGCCTAATTATTCCAACTTAATCTTACCAAAACATTTTCTTCTCCAGATATTGATACATTGGAGCTGATAATGGCACTTCTACAGTTGACATTGTTGAAACATGGAGACAGAATATTTTAGAACCACACAAACCAACCACAAAACCCTGTTAAAGCAAACAAAAATTCTATGGTGGACACTGGAATAATCCATCACATATTACTATCTGTGAACTAGTTATAATAATCTTTAAGTGTACAATTTAAAAATAATATACAATGATCATGTTACATATATGATCTAAACCCACTAAACATATAGTCACACAAAATTTTGTACTTTATAAAAATAATTGTAACATCTTTCAGCACCAAGTCAGAGAGAGAGAGACAGACAGACAGACAAGCCTCAAGAAAGAAAAGGAACTGTGGCTATTTACCAATAACTCTTAAAAATATATCAAAAATCATATAATTGATTCTGACTTCAGGTTTGAGCCAGTAGCAACAAGCCATTCCTAGAAGTGGTTTTACATTGCTGGCAGTGGCTAGTCAGGCCAAACAAATCCCCACCATTAAGCTTGTCTTCCTTTTTTATCATGTAACCTTGAAAAAGAGAAACAGTGTCTAGCACAAGCAACCATGGCAGCACCAGCAGCAGTTAAATAGAAACAATGACTTTCAAATCACTCATAATAATGCATGAATTAAAAGACAAGCACTCAACATTACCAAATAACTCTATTTTATACAACATATGGAAGTTCATGATACCCATGATTACAATGGACCTTCTCATTATAAGCCATATTTGTACCAATGGACTTTCACTGCATCATCATCATCATCAACAACAACAACAGCCAAGTATGACTGTACTGTCTGATAATATCTGACCACACTCTAAACAACACTACATGAATGAAGCACAGTAAATTCCTAATGACCCTGGCAGCTTGGAACAGGTCAATGCCATACCTAGCATTAGGTCATCAAAAAAGGATATCCACATTCAGAAGGATATATTTCACTTACAAAAGTGAACCTTTTCTTACTTCCCACATACACTCAAAACTTCCTTCACTTTAGTGTGTTATTCACCAGTATACAGTGACACTATAATCTTCAATCAAGCTGTTTGGGCAAGCAATCAGGGGAAAGCATGTGTTCAAACTTCATATTTTTGCAAAAATTGAGATCACTCAATTTTAAATTGGATACCAACCATTTTTATCAATATGGCACTGCCCTATATTTCAATGTAAACATTTATGATGAAGTGAAGTCAAATTTTGTGGCCACAGATTATAAGAAGTGGAAAATAAGATGGCCCCCCAAGAAATATAGGTCCCATATCAATTCTGGGGACACATTTAGAAAACTGCCTATTTCTGAAACAAAGCATTGTCATTGCCACTCGAATGTTTGCGGACTGTCTACTGCAGTGTTTCTCAACCTTTGTGAGACCATGGCCTGGTAAATTCTGTTTTCTTAAGACAAGGTCCCGGTCCCAACAAATTTACTCGTAAATATCTTTCCATTTTTTTCAAGTTCATATATTAAACTAACATAAGTATTAACGATCAATTATGGCATAACCATAAAGAGTATTAGTACACTTATGTACACGGTGTGGCATGTTGACAAATATAAAATTACATTTAAATTAGCTATCAATCACTGGACTAATGAAATCTTGTAGCATATTGTAGTTTCCTCAGGCCAACACCTGGGTCTGAGTTTTTTGACACATTCACGAATATTTTTCTCCTCAGAATATTTCCACTATAAAACACTTATTCATGAAAACTGCTTAGAAAACTAAAATGACCAATTCCAGGAGAACCTCTCGCGGCCCGGTATAATTGATGCCAGCGTCTGGTACCAGGCTGCAGCCGGCAGTTGAGAAACACTGATCTATTGCAGTCATCAGTACAGAAATTGTGGAAATCTGAGACCTTAACATTTAGATATCATCTCTCCTATGAGCCATTTATATAATTAAATTAAGTACATGGCCTATTTTAAATGGATCATATCTTCAGCACTAACCATGAACTTTTGCTGATGGACTGGGAAGTTACTTGCTTTTATGCTCAGAATGTTGTTGCCTGAGAAACAAAGCATATCCTCACAATTTGAGTTCCAAGCAACACTGTTGGCATTTGGTTCCTGAAAATGAATTACACACAAATCATCCCAGTACTCTGATGGCAATGTGTTTCCATAATAACAACACTAAATTATTCATGAATTCTATAACATTCTAACCACTTAAACAAAATTACATTAAGCAGTGTTTCAACCACTATGCATTTTCTTCAGGAGATCCTTTAACAAACACAAAATATTATCATTCACAAACTACATGGTGTATCACAGTGTTGTGTGAACAGCGACACTGTGTATTTGTTAAGGGGCCTCCTGAAGACAGCCCACAGGAGTCAAAATTTGTCAAGGTTTTAAGATGTTTTAATAAATCCCACTACTCAAATGTAGTTATACTAAGATGGTTAAAATGTTAATAGACACACAACAGCATAAAAGTATTGGAACCAATGTGAAAATAGTGAATTACTAGTCCAATTTCCTTTTTAACAACAATTGTCTGTGTTTGTTCTTCCCACCAAAATACTTTTAGCCCAGTTTATTAAGTTTTTAATTTCCTGCCATCAACAGTTTCAACTTCATGGCCATGTTTACCTTAAAGCTGGGAACATTCATGCCTCTACCTCAGATGCAAGGCATTTTAAAAGGCCATAGCCGAATCTCCATACACGGGGCCTTAAAATCCTGTCTATTATGCACACCAATTATTGACATATACACATCTGTGTAACTTACTTACTTTCTCCATGGAGCACAGTCCTTCTTAAGAAGCTAATCAGTACTCGGCTAGCAAGAAATTTCCCATATTTTGTGGAACCCAAAGGTTCATCACAGCATTCACAAGTGCACGCCACCCACCCTTATCCTCAGCCAGCTCAAACCAGTCCATACCCCCACATCCCACTTCCTAAAGATCTATCTTAATATTATGTTCCCATCTACTCCTGGGTCTCACAAGTGGTCTCTTACCCTCAGGTTCACCCCCCCCCCCAGAACCCTGTATACACCTCTCCTCTCCCTCATACATGCTACATGCCCCACCCATTTCATTCTTCTTGATTTTATCACCCTAACAATATTGGGTAGGGATACGATCAAGCTCCTCATTATGTAGATTTTTCCATGCCCTTGTTACCTCGTCCCTCTTAGGCCCAAATATTCTCCTCAACACCCAATTCTCAAACACCCTAAGCCTAAGTTCGTCCCACAATGTGAGCAACCAAGTTTCACACCCATACAAAACAACAGGCAAAATTATAGTTCTGTATGTCTTAATCTTTAAATTTTTGGATACCAAACTGGAAGACAGAAGATTCTGCACCGAATAATAGCAGGTATTTCCTGATTTCAATCTACTCTTAATTTCTTCCTGAAAAGAAATCTGATTTGTCGAGGTTGTTCCCAAATATTTGAACTCTTCCACCCTTTCAAAGGAACTATTATCACTTTGTGTACTGTGACTTTGTCCTGACATTATCCTGCATCCTGTTGAGACACGACCATATCAGCATTTACTTCTAGTCCAGTCTCCTGATTAACATCTATTAAAGCTTCTGTGTTTTTTTAATAGTGTGTATGCTTCCACCCAAGATATTAACATCATCAGCATTAACCAGAAGCTGGTGTGTACCATTTAATTTCAAGCCATCCTGGTTTATCTGAAACCTCCTGATGGTGTACTCTAAAGCAAAGTTGAAAAGCAGTGGCGATAAAGCATCTCCTTGTTTCAAACCATTCTTAACAGGAAACACATCAGACAAATGCTTGCCTACCAAGTCTCTGCTATAAGTTTCAGTCATACACATTTTTATTAGCCTTCCAAGATTCATGGGGATACCAAACTCAATAAGGATATTATACAAGACATCCCTACTAACTGCATCATAAGCTTGCTTGAAGTCTATAAAGAGCTGATGCACTGCTTCATTCTATTCCCATCTTTTCTCAATTATTTGACAAATGCAGAATATATAATCAGTAGTTGACCTGTTGTGTCAAAATCTACATTGATGATCCCCAATAATTTCCTCCACATATGGAGTTAACCTTAACAACAGGATGCTGGATAAAATTTTGTTTTATTTGATAAATAAGATTATTTTATCCTGGAATTTCAGTACATAGCAGGACCAGAGCAATGTCACCATGCAACAATAAATACTTTTTCATAAATATTCTCTGAAAATCTAAAAATTTGAATCTTCCACATTTTGTATTGTGGCAAATACACTACCTGAAACAGAAGTTCCTTCTTCTGAATATCATACACCAGACATTGGTTATTTTCATCCACAACTGCAAGCTTCTTTCTTGAGGCACTTAGGTCCAGACATCTGATAGCAGAAGAAACTTTCAAAATATTCACGGGAAAGGCATTGTCCAAATAGATCTTCCACACCTGACCATTTTTTAAGCCCAGGAGGAGACCCTCCCGACCTGGAGGGCCACCCACAACCTTAATGTAACGTATGGGAGACTCCATCACCCATTCCCTCTCTTTAGTCCCTTCAAATGTCAGGCACTGTAGCCGTTTCTCCTGGCAAAGAACCAAGTGTTTGGTGCAGACGACAAGCAGGTTGCAGTCCAGTTTCTCATTTATCTTCTCCTTTGATCGATAAAGCATTCCTGTTGAGTCTCCAGAATGCAATTCATAGATAACCACACGTTCTGGGAGCTGAACCTGGTTGCATATACCAAATAAATCACATTATTAATCATTGAAACACAGTAAAACCTGACCACAATAAAACCCCAATAGGCAAAGTCCCCACAAGCAGTCCATTATTTTGGGTGAGTTTTACAATAATTGTATGTACCACCTGTTTTTACGTTCAAAAGAACTCTACATTTTACTCACAGCGTGTATTCAAAGGTTTAATAAGATTCTCCAAACAAACAGCAATTATTTCACGAACTGTACTATAGATATGTCTTGTTATGGAGGTGCTGCACTTTCTGAGAAGCAGCAACTGAATTTTTAATATTATTTAGATGAAATCAAGCTTCATAAAAATTCCTCCTTATTTGTGACTGAATTATTCCTTCTCTGATGAATTCCAGGTATGGTTGAGAAAAATAATTTTGTAATTACAACTCTTTTCCTTTCAGTTTGTTTAATAAATGTAATCTGACACTCAGAATTCACATGACCAGAGAAATTCATATTATCAGACTATCTAATTGTCCATTTGTTCATCACATTCTGTGCCTCATACCAGTGGACAATCCCCAACCTCATTCTTGTTAGGATGGTTACAGCAAGATGATAAAAATCCTTACCTCTGCCCAAAAAATGAAACCTAGTCATCCACTTGGTAGCCAATCACTAAATTATGGAGTTACTATTGCTCAAAAGTGGATACAGAGGAATTTGGCCAGTTTAAGGGTACTGTGAACCTGAGATCTTTGCTCAGTTGTGATACTGCATGTTTACCAATGTTTTAGACAGCCTATTTGTCCCATCTTCAAGGGCCAAGCAGTACTTGAAGCAATTCTTGAACTTCTTGTCCCTTGAAGATGGGACCAGGAGGTTGTCCCAAAATGTCGGTAACTAACTACCAATATACCCTATGTAACATCCCGGAAGAGTGAAGATCTCATTTCCACCATGGCAGAAGCCTGAATTCATGTACTGTGAAACCTCCCAGTTCACAAGACTCCATTGGTTATGCCTCAGCTCTACTCATTAAATCTGAGAAATTTTACTTTATGACCACAATTTCATGGTCTTAATATATCTCCCTCCTCTTGCCTTTGAAAGAACTGTTAACCCTACATCGCTAACCAATGTCTCTGTGCAGTTTGTCATTTAACTCCCATAGGAAAATACATGTCTAATTTTAAAATGTAATATTCCAAGCACTGGCAATAAATTCTTGTACGATCATTGGCATAATGCCACAAAAACCATCAGAATGTGAGATCAAATATGACATGGCATCAAAGTGACAATGATGATGATGATGATGATGATGATACAAAACACTTACAGCTAATCTGTGTTTATATATAGCAATTTTTCTGATCAGATCTCTGCACTTTATCCTCACTTTCTGATCTGTTAAGAGATGCTGAATGATAACATCAGTCATGTTCTCCCTGAAAAACAAAAATTCATTACAAACACTTATAATTCTTCTATTCAACAGCACACATCTATAAAGCAAATTATGCCTGTCAATAGCACCTATCATAAACATAAACCACAGATGATTCATGTGTTCAGAAGCAATTACCACAACACAAAACAATTCCTATGTTAAATAGCACCTACTGCAAACACAAATCCTTATCTTACCTGAAAGCATATCTTTCCTTGTATAGTCCATGAACCGTGCTAAAAATAAGCTGATAGTAAGCAATTGTGCCATCCTGACAACCAACAGCCTGAAAAACACCAAAAGCACAGGTCAACTTTACAGGACCTCAGATAAAGAGATCAAACCATTAAATTAATATCTACAGTCTGCATCATTGCTTTGAAAACTTAAAAATTCAATTCAATGAATGACCCCTTGGAAGATGTAGGGAGACAAAATATACATATTGAATGTGGGAAAAGCGTGTTATAGTAGAGACAAAAATGGAGCAACACTTGTCATAAGAACACCTACCCTGATGGTGACATCAGTGGATGATAAAGGTGTTTCACAAAACTCCACACTTTCTAAACAGAGACAAAAAACTACTAATCTCCTCAAAGGAACTAAGCACAGTATTGTACCAACCTCTGAAGGCAGGGGCAGGCAAACACAGCCAAATAATTAAATGCCTGCTGATAATGCAGGCCATCAAATTTTGAAAACAGCAGACAGACCTTAACTCCAGCCTGCTCCGTGATCTCATCAGACTGTACTGGTGTTCCATTCTTAAACTCCTGCAATTACCTCTGCACAAATTTCTGTATTCCAAACATACTATGCTTCTTGTCTGTCACTACCTTTTATCTGTTACTCATTCCTAAATGTTGTTGCTGTTATGTATTAGTCCTTCTGCACAGTGTAATTCATATTGTACAACTATACAAATAAAAAGAACAATACAATGTTAACAGAGTTCACACATGCATATTTTGATGTGCAACCACATGCCACTGAATATTCACAACTACATTAACTAAGACTTTATTCTATTGATGCACCATACTGTAGGGCAAAAAGACTAAGTGGACATCTTTTCTTCCTTTTTTCTGACTTTATGTTTCTAATTTATCAGCCAGTTTTCGACACATAAAAAAATGTACAATGACTAAAATATATTAAAGGTAAAGGTAACATTATCCCTGTGAATGCCATTCTCAACTTCAGCACTAGATGGAGGCAAATGCTCAGCTTCAGAGAATAGCCCCTCCTGCAGGGAAACAACTCTCAGTACCCATTAAATAGGAGGATGGGTGAGTCCCAGAGCCAGGCTGGATGCTTAGGAAAAAAGCAAAATCTCTTGCCCCTGCCAGAAATGGAACCACAACTCCAAAGATGTAAAGACTATAGTGTCCACACTACAATGACTACACCAAAACATAAAGACTTAAAAAATTTCAATATGCCATTGGAAGCAAATTTATACTTCACACGTAGTTCACAGACAGATTTCACTGTAATATACAATCTCACCACAAACGATGAGTCAGGGCGAGCTGAAGAGCACCAAACCCATGATGGTTGCTCATCACCAACAGTCCCCAGCTTTATGCCATCTCTAGTCATTAAGGTACAAAGTCGATTTGAGCCACCAATTAGCAAGTATTCCCCTTTGTTGAAGTAGCTCACACACAGTGGGTCAAATCCAATATTCCGCTCTTTACCAACCAGTCTTCCACCCATCGTGTAAAAAGACAGAGACTGTCCCCAATCAGTGACACATAAAATGTCATAATTTTCTTCCCTGTAACAAAAACAAATATGCATATTATGCAGTGTGTTGATATTTTGAGGTTTCCATGGCAAGAGCATTGAGATCAGTCTTCTGGGACATGAGGCCATGTAGTTTGATTGAATGTTAGTACCTCCACCAAACTGCTGGTGTCATATCCCAGAAGAATGCAATATTGTGTGAAAGAATGCTGTACCTATATACCAAACTACAAGACATCACATCAAGACTTAACTTTGAAAAGTTCTACTTTCAACTTCTCATCTTTCTTCTTCTCCAGAGCCCTTGCAGTGAGATGCAGAACTGCATTATATCCTCTCAACCAAATACAAACATCAATATTACTAACATTAACAGTAACATATTTGTGGTACTAGGTAAAATAATGTTCATAGAATGGGTTGAGACTGGGCCCTTGACAGTCTGCCTAAAAGACTCAAAATTCTATAAACAAACAGTGGATTTACTAACAAAACTTACAACAAACAGTGGATTTACTAACAAAACTTACTTGGCTGGACTCCATGCAATAGCCCAAATAGGTGTTTGGGAGCCTCCAGGCCTCTTAATGTGCCCTTTCTCTTCACCAGCCTATGAGAAAAAGATCCTCATGACAGCTCTTAAACCTGACACATTACATAACATCAAGCAAAATACAAACACTTCAGGTTTTCAATGTGGTAAGAAAATGGATATGCAATCCAACTATAACACACTGATTCCTACCCAGAACACCATACACTTGTGCAGAGGTTTCCAACCTGTGGTCTACTACAAACTTAGAGATATTGAGTTTTTAATTTACAGCCCCAGATTCAAGCCACATTTACTTTAGTCTCAGGTGAGATAAACATAAATGTAATTACATGGCAGCACTTCTACAGACAACAGCAACACAGCTGCTGTTTGTGGTTGCATGGTGCCCATCAGTTCAACCACACTAATTCCTCTACATTCTCAAGAAATACATTCCTGAGATGACTGCAAGTAGCAAAATTTGCAAAGACTGTAAATAATATACATACCAAAAGCAAGGTATTGCTACCTAATGCAACAACACAATGTAATCATACAGCACAAATTAAAACATTCTTGCAAAACATTACAAAAATATAATCATAATATTGATTAAAAACAATCTCACATTCTTAGAACACTGTACTTTCAGCAAGGTAGTACGCAAAGGTGGTGTCACAGGTACATCTTTAAAAAAAAACCCTTATTTGGTTCCTGACTGTGTTCAAGCAAAAGAGTGAATGCAAGATAACGAATGTACATTTTGATTAAAATTTTTATAACTGTACAGTGTTCTGTATGCAAATGGTGAAAATTATAAAAAGGATCAATAAATGCGGGCACATATATGGTGAAGGAAGAACTGTGATGTATCCATTCAAAGTAAATTAAAAAATGTAAAAAAAAGCAAAAAACCTAAATGCATTTTCATAATATATAGAGCATCTTTAATCTTGCACAAGCATGGCAGCTGTCACAGGAGCTTCAATGCAAGAGAAGTCTGGATCTGCCATGATCTTAGACTCAATTTTTTGCCCACCGTCCAAGTTACCTTATTTAAAAGACTAGTCCCAAAATGCTGACTTGCAGCTCACACCTTTTGAAGAAACCTGTCTTGACACATGACCAACCTCTAGTCTTGACATATATTGGTACTAGCATTTTCTCTTCAAATATTATCTTTTAACTCCTGCAGAAAATATGGGCTGTTCACATGACTCTATCACTCATGGACCCAAACATAATAATCACATGGATTCAAATCTGGAGATCTCAGAGGACACAATCTGAAAGTATTTATTGTTTCTTTGGAATATATGGCCTCTGCAATTTTGTTTGCACTCAGTGCACACCACACTCCCACTTTAAGGTCATGCAAAGGAATTTCACAAACTTCACAGGGATTTTTGGAACATCAATATCTGTTGTACAGGCTTCTCACATTCCCATTTAACATAAACCATGCCCCATCCAGGAAAACACAACAATTCTACAATAATAAATCCACTGGCTACTGACTCTTGAAACCACCTGCAGTACCAGATTCTTGCTAGCCAGTCCAGGGGGGGAGAAAAATAAAGTTGCTCTAGATCTTTAAGTTTATACCGGTACACTTCCGAAATGTTGCTACCTTGGTAGCTAAGAATTTTGAAACTTGCATTTGCAAAACCAACCAGCAAAAAGATTTTTTGGGACTTGTTTCCATTTCATTACCAGTATTGTCCAATTACATAATAAAGTATTTGTATTTTCTTTTTGTTCAGCACTGAATGTTTCATTCACACTTCTTCCAGTATCTGTATATTGTTCCTTTCTGGATGGTCCAGGGACCGAATCCTGGTGGGGGCAAGATTTTCTGCACCTGTCCAGACTTGCTCTAGGGCCCACCCCCTACACAATGTGTACCGGGTCCTTCCCGGGAGTAAAGTGGCCAGGGCGTGACATTGACCACCCACCCCCATCTAATGCCGAGGTTAAAGAAAGAATAGGGCTATACCTCTGCTCCCCCTCTGGGCCTTCATGGCCTGTTCTAGGGCGAACTTTAACTTTTACCTTTACCTCAGTGACATTTCTTCCATGACACACATTTTGCAAAAGAACTGCAAAAAAAAATACTCTCTGTTCATTAGAACGCATTTCTCACACATACTGTCCATCCACTACATAAAACTCATAAAATATGACCAAGTGACTGTCTCATATTCCAGCACTTATAAGATGAGGGAAGTCTCACCAGTGTTGCCTTGGTAAAGTAAGCTTGTATTTCTCCACGCTTACAGACATGACTGAAACACATTCTGCATAATACACATTTCAATTCACCTGAACATCTCTCACAAAACCCAGCATTATATTTGCACAAAATGAATTCTGTACACTATTTTACAAAAAAAATGTCACTAAATTTAGCAATCTTCTACAGTAGACAATAAATTTTCAGGAGTTACAAACCTTGTTTCGTATGGAAACACAGCCATTGCCAAGCCCAAGGGCCAGATACTGCCCATCATTTGTCCAAGCACAAGCATTGATACGAGCATTGGACTTGTACTTCTGCACAGCTTTCTGTTCAGCCGACCAAAAGGCAAAGTCACTTATTGCACAGCTAGCCAAATGATGAGAAACTGGGTTGTACGCCAGGCACTGAATGGCATCATTATGGCTGTGAAAGGTGGTTATAAAACAAGTACCATCAACACAGTGCATTTTAGAAATCTGAGGAATTGCGTCTCACACATTCTAATTACAGCAACTTAATTTCAAATAATTTTGATAGTTAAAACCAACCATGTATGCCGCTATTAAAAATACCCACCTACCCTCACAATATCTCTAACATATTTTGGACCATCTGAATCATTATCAATTTCACTATAATACAAGTGGAAGCATGAAAGGTTTACATAAGTGACCGTATGAGAACAGTGGAATGATCTTTAGGTTTCTGTGACCGTGCATCGTGAGCAAATTGTGAAGTGAGAGAGAAAACCAACAAGATGCAACAGTTAGATGTTTATTTTCAACAATTTCTCAACATGTTTTGGGCATCATTATGCCCAAAACATGAAAATAAACATCTAACTGTTGCATCTTGTTGGTTTTCTCTCTCACTTCACAGTGGAATGATCATCACACCATTCCAGTTAAAAGAATATAATACATGGTTCAAAAACACAATGTATTTTTTTATCCCAAAAATTACTTTTAAAGACATAAAAAAGATTGCTGTGTCTAATGTAGCTTGATATCAGTGACTACATGCATGTGTGTGTGTGTGTGTGTATGTGTGTGTGAGTGAGTATGTGCAAGTGTGTCACATGCACATACATGCGTACTTGCACTCTCTATTTCTCAGTCTCTTTCTGCTGCCAAGCTACAATTTGAAGCAGCAATCTTTTGAACATACTTTTACTGAGACATAAAACTACATTGTGTTGTTAACAATGTATTACATTGTTTAGCTGAAATTCTGGGTTAATGACTACACTGCTGTCAAGCAATCATATGGTAAACCTCCAATACTTCCACTTGTGTTAAACTTGATAACAACCTTTAAGCCAAAACATATCAGAGGTACAATGCAGGTACTTGGCTAGTCACAACAGCAATTTGCATAGCTGGTAGTAACTTTTAATGGTGATTAAAGATGTGCACAGTAGAAATGCAACATCACAACATTTTAGTAACCTGTCCTTTAAGAACAGTGTAGCCCATGCAACATTTCTCACTTTTCTGAGACACAAGTGAGAAATTAAAATTACACTATTTACTTGCTTCTGTGTAATGCACCACTGAACAATGAGACAATTAAGATAATTCAGTATTAAGAACCACTTCTACTTATGTAAATGTATTTAACTGCTACAACTTAAGCTCTATACTGAGTTTACCAACACTATCTTTCATGACTAATGGTAACCAGATTACTAGGATAAAACCAGAAGAAAACATAATTCTAGAGATACAGTGCATTTCAGAATAAAAATTTCCAGAACTGTTGAACTGGTTTAAAATATGACAGGGTCACCAAATGAAAAGGTTTATTTCTGCACTTATATAATGATAACAAATTAAAAAAATAAATAAAACACCAAAAATTAAAAATTAAGTACCATTTTGGAAAGTATTTTGTTGGACTTGTGTTTCAAAATTCACAAAGAAATTCATATAAACTGCACAAACTTCACATAAAATGTGAGTGATTAACTCCCTCCTAACAAACTGCAATATTACCTGAATATTACTTCAAACACTCAGAATCCATATTTCATGGCCTCTCAAATATGTACATTAAAGATCAGAAGCAATGTCTCATTTTACAAATATTTCATTTTTACAAATATTTCATTTTCAAAATGTTGTGCTAATGATATTAAAAGCATCTTAAACACAGCCACTCAATGGGGTGGGGATGAGGGGTTTTGGGTTCTCAGCTCCAAAACAAATAGTATACTGAAATTCCTTTAGCATAATTTGGAATCACCAACTCTGTCTATTTGAAATGGACCATCCCGAAGGCTAAGGACATTAAATTACACTACAGCATCAGTATTATAAAAATGAATTCAACTTTTAGATGCATGTTAATTTTACAAATTATTATTCTTCAAAATGCTTCTGTTACTGAATATGAATTATAAAATATACTTACGAATATTTTAACACACCTTCAAGCTTTGATGTCCAAATAATGACAGTTTTATCAGCACTTCCAGATGCAAAACGTTTCCCATCTTTTGCATAACAAACACAGTACACAGTATCTTTATGACCTGTTGGAAAATTATCAACACATTAATCACTAAAGGTGTATTTCCCCACTCCAATTCAAGAATTCTGTAGGAAAGTTTTACTGGATCAGACCATTACTGCTGCCTTCATATAAAAATTTTCTCACTAAAAATTGAGGTCTGTGTAAATATCTATGTAACATTCACTACTTAAAAATAAATGTTCTCACATAAATGTTACAATAACATGCAGAGCACAAAAAATTCTTGTCATATCCAAGATTCGAGTCTTCTTAATATATTAAGCCATGTTGACTGATATGCAGTTACCAACATTTTGATGAAGCACTGTGGCTTCATCTTCAGGTTCAAGCAGTCCAGATCCTCTTCTTGGAAGGCCTGACCCTTGGATCTTACACTATGTCAACTGGTAAACAGTTACAAATTCTGAAGGTACTACACTCCTTTGAAACATTGGTAACTATTTACCCACGGATGTTATACTATGTCAACTGGTAAACAGTTACACATTCCGAAGGTACTACACTCCTCTGAAATATCAGTAACTATTTACCAGCTGACACAGCATAACATCAATGACGACTTGCATCTTCATCAAAACTTTGTGAAAACCACAAATCTCATACGTTCATGTCATTCAATGAGTTCTGTGGCAAATGTGCAGAGTACACCTTTAATTTCCCTATAAAAAGGATATCACCTGAATTAACATAATCACACCATATCCTGAAACACGATGCCATGGGGCATTCTACACAATAACCTATATTGCACACAAAAAACATGTCATACTGCACCTTTCAAAGGCTGAATAAGGGACCCATCACTAGTATCATAGACGAGAACTCTTTGACCTGCTGCAACCACCAGCTGAGACCCATCTGGATTGAAGCACAAATCATATATGCTGAAATTCAATATAAAACTACTCTTAACGAACAAGAGTACTGGCAAATCTTTATGCTCAGTAACGTAATGGTGAATTTTTTCACTTACCACTGTTCCACTTTGTCCCGATCATGAACTTTGTCAACCCACACCGGCACAGTCCTCATCCTAGACAGTTATTTCACATAAATTTCCAATTCAACACCTCAGAATGTTTGGATTTGGTTTCGTTGTCAAGGCAACGATTACGTATGTAATGATCGCCATATTCTGTCCTGACGTCATATTAGGTAGTTTCTGTGATGAGATTAGGTTCTGTAATGAAGTTTAGTCTTGTAAAAAAGTGTCAGCATCTATCTTGATTTATTCATCGGGCATTTTGTTACATTATACGGCGAAACAAGCCACCACAATTCACAGAGTAAAATTCCTAGTCAGTGGTGTGAGAGTAGTGCGTTGAAAATTCGTTTTAGTTTTCGATCAAACGCCATGTTGGTCGCGAAAAGTCGAGTTCTGTTTACAGAGATCTGAATCAGTAGAACATCTGTAACAGGAAACGTTCAATGAAAGTGCAACCATGAAGAAAGTAACACTAGAAACTACAGAAAAGGTTAGACAAGAAGTATTTTATGAAAGTAGCCTCCGGCAGGCTTCATCTCGAAAGCAGTGCATGAGAATGTTCATTTGAAAAGGAAGAAATGAGTATATATGCCGGAATTGAATTTGTCCATCCTGAACCCGTTGTATGGAAATTATAATAGTAATAATTGAGGTTACATCCTTGACATGTTAAATGATGCCAATAAAGATAATAGCCATACTGAATTGTAATATCTGCACAATAACTAATCAAGTGTGATAGATTGTGAGGGAGTGTTTGAAAAACCAAATATTGCCCGTCACATAACAACCTACGAAAAAAATTACTGCCATGCTTGAATTTCAAATACGTGGCCCCTCAGAATAAGAACTAGAAAACCTGATACTGAAAACAGTAGTTTAAAATTTGAAGATCGTTCTTCATAACAAATATTTTACTTTATAGATGCTTTAAAGGGGCATTTGAATGTGGTCTTAGAAGTTCATTATTTGGCGTATCAGTAATATTTATTGAACCTGTTATTAATTAACAGCATAGGAATGGGCTTAAAGATAAGCCAGTTAATGATAAATAGTTGAAGTACTGCAGTGTTTGTGTGTTGAATTGTAAGTTCTCAGTGAAATTGATTATTGACTCGGTGATTGTCTCCCATCAAACTTGTATATTTTTAAAGTACAGCGATTACTTGTGTTACATTGGGTATCCTGGCTAGTGTCAGGATGCAGAACTGACTCTATTTAGGTTGCTGTAGGTCTACTAAATGGCAAGTCAAGACAAGGGTGGGTAAGAGTAGGTATAGCCTGATAGTGTGAAATCAGCTTATCACAGACTGAAAAGTTAATTGGGACACTTTCATTCCAGACAAATTAGCCTTAATGCAGGTACGTACTCTCAGTTGAGAAAATACAGAACACAGTATTGAACAAATTTATAACAGAAACACAAAAATTCGTGCTGTGTATTTAATGTACAGCATCCATTGCGGATAAGACTGTTTACTCATCCCATTAGTCACATCTCAGGTGACATTGCCCTTTAAGTGGTCCCAACACTTGTCTCAGCTGGTTCCTGTGTGGCCCTAATATAAGGTGTCCGCTTTTTGTATGTAGTTTTGTACGTCCATATGTAAGTGCATACATACATACCTTTGCTCCATCAGTCCATCATACTATGTTTGGACACGAAACAAGTGATGGTACAATAGAACATTATATGTGCAATCAATATTAACAATAATTACAATCAGACAAAAATGATATAGGAATAGAGCATTGTGTTATAATTAATTATAGCAGTACTCATCAATATTTATTTCATTCTTGTGACCTTGTAAAAAGTGTTTCTGAACCACTATGAAAGATATAATGCATTGTGAGGATTTATTTAAGTTTTTTATGCTTGCCTAATACTCACCTTTTTGAAATGATGTAAGGTTTGCTGTTGGTCTGTGAAATGGTAATTTCTTTCTTGTATTAATGCTATGCACATAAAAAGTTAAAATTGAAATATTCTATATTATTTACCATAAAAGGTATTAACGATTTCATTCATTCATTTACTTCTATATATCCACTTACATGAGCATCCCCAGGATGTGGAGACAGTCACACACTGTATTCATTGAATTACAGACATCATAACCGAATACAGTTGTACATAAAATTTACATAATAAATTATTAATACATCATGTCATTAGTTATTGTAAACTAGAACATAACTTATTCCTTAAAATTAAAAAATTTATCCATAGAATAAACAGAATTATCCAGGAGAAACCTCTTTAAGGTCTTTTTGAACACTTCTGTCTCATTCACTGTACTCTCTATGGAAGTCGGCAAATGATTGAAAACTCTAATTCCAGCATAACGGACTCCTTTTTAGTATTTTGTTAAGTGAGATGAAGGGTGATATAGGTTATTGCTATTCCTAGTTTTTGTTGTGTACAATTCCACATTGTCCAAAAATAAATTTCTGTTGTTAACTACAAACATTAACAGAGAATATATGTATTGGGCGGATAAGGATAATATTTTTAGGAGTTTAAAGAACTCTCTACATGAGTCATTATTCCTAGCCCCCCTTATTATTCCAATAGCTCTTTTCTGTAATTTTAATACACACTAACTATTAGTTTAATTACCCCAAAAAATCAAACCGTAGGACATTACTGAGTGAAAAAAAATGTAGTATACCATTTTTAATGCAACCTATGATAAATACAGGCTAGATCTTCTAATTATATAACTAGCATTATTTAATTTGGGAGTAATTGTAGCAATATGTTGTTTCCAAGAGAGTGTATTATCTACTCTTATACCCAAAAATTTCACAAAATTAATCTGTATTATCATTTTATTTTCATGTTAAATATGTATTTTATTTAAAGATTTATTTTTAATAATAAGTTTCATCAAAATTCAATGAAAGGAGGTTTGAATTAAACCTCTTCTTCATTGTCTTAAACACTATATTCAAATTTCTTTCTAAAGTCATGAAATGTGGGTTACTAATAATTACAGTAATATCATCTGGAAACAAAATCTGATTGTGCTTAGAATTAATAGTGAACTGAATGAGGTTCTCTTTAGAGTTATTAATATCATTCTGATCTAAATTGACCATAAAAAATCATCCAATTTAGCAGATGGTGGATTTTTTATCCTATTTGATTTACGAATTGTTCCAAAATTAGGCATTACATTTATCACTTCCTCTTAACCTTTTCATCACTTAGGCTATAAGTTATATCCATCTTTGTCACAATGTACTTCGCATCTTTACCTTCACCTCTTTTACGTGGTTCACTTGTTTTTGAAATAGGCAATCCAGGAATTTCTTTTAGGACTCCTTCCTCTTCTCTGTATTCACCACCTACTTCCAATTCTGGGGTACTGAAGGAAATTTCTTCCTGTGATAGACTATATTTCTTTTTTGACAAATTTGATCCTTCTGTAACAAGCTCATTCCTATGTGCCTGATCATCATAGTTATTATCACTTTTTTCCATCCTAGGGAGAGGAGTAACAGATATTCAAGATTTTGGTATAATGGGAGTGATGATACCCATTTATTTATAATCCACTTTTTCCCTTGTAAATTCAAATGAAGACAATGTGAAGTAAGATGGTCTCTGTTGGTACTCATATTACATACATGCATGTGACTAAAGGTTTTAACTGTCTTTTGTAATTTCCTGTTAAGTAACTCCACTTCTTTACTAACGCATAATGAAGGCTGCAAATCAAAATGATGAGGAACACACAATCACATTTGTGTTTAAAGTAAGCTTGGCAAATTCAGAGAGAGTTCTTAAACCATCATTGGCTTCATTCTTGTCTACATCTCTTGTACCACTGCAAATAACCACTATTTCTTTTTTTGTGAGGTTTTCAGTCTTTAAATTTATAGAGTTAGTAATTTCCTTTATGTTCTCATTAGGTTTTGTGTTTCCAAAAATGTTATATGAACTTCCTAGTATGTCTGATAATTTACCAGAGCAACCACACACTTGACTGTCACCCAAAAGAACAATCCTATGATTGTTTTGATAACTATTTCTTGATCATTCCATCGTCTTAAGCTTAGAGTGAGTGCAAAATTGTGGAGGATCCTGAAACTGGTGATTACTTATGCATTCAAATCTGTTCTTAGTTAAAGGAATATATGAGTCTTGTTGCCCAGGACAATTTAACATTCTCATTGAGTGCATTGTAGAATGTTTATTGCGTCGAATTTCCTTCTACGCACTGTTCTTTCTATTTGTATTGTGATGGTATGGTTGTTATTCTCATTATGTGAATGTGTGGATCTTGCTCCTGTCGTAATTCTCACAGTTCTGTTCTGTAATTGAAAGAACCTTCTATTTTCTGTAGTAATATCCTAAAATGTGATGTCATACTTCATTAACAAATGGATATATGTAAAGTAGATCATTGTAAGTGTGTCTACATTACTAAGTGCTACATGAATCTAACCAGCATAACAGGCAGTACCTAATTTTGTATTACCTGCTGAGTGTGAATCTTCCAGTCCAGATGTTTGTCAGTTCCCAAACCAAGAAATTCTACATCTCTTCCTTTTTGAATTTTTTTATCTTTATGGAAAACATGACATGACAAACATGTCCTCAATATTTATCACAGTTATGAGGCCAAATTCTCAATCCTGTGTTGCAGAAGTGCAGATACATGTCATCTCTTCTTGGCTTATTTATATCACTCAAATATGATTGTAGCTCATCTAACATCATCAGTTGCATCTGAATCTGGGAAGTTTAACCTGTATAATTCAACCAGAGTCACTCTTCCAGCCTGGGTGTATCAACCATCAGATAGCCTTAGACTGTGTACCCTTTTACCAACTTGTGTTTCCATGATCTTCATGGGTCTGGCAGCACTTGGTTTGTCCTAGAGTCCCCTTGTAATACATCCTCGAGGAAGATTGTGTGGACTGCCTGTTGTAAAAAGTGCATTCTTTGTATAAAAGTCCCACTCATTTTTTTTTTAGCTCCATTAAACAGCCTTTTTGAGCTCTCAGTCTGGTCACCTCTTGTTTCCACCAAGGCAGATTTATGACGAAACAATTCTGGTGATAGAATGGAGAAGGTGGCCTGTTGCAACATGGCACCTGCGAGGTCTAAATCTTCAGCTGAGCAAATATTTCACAATACATCTTCAAGGTATACCTTGAAGTCACCTTTATAAGATTTACAGTTGGTTCTCCTTGGGTCCCTAGAAGTAACTAGTCATTTCTGTACTGCTGATTTGAAAGTATGTGTACAGTATCTGTGATCTGACAGTGAGGGCTCTTCAGCTACATGCCAAGCATCATACCTAGCATCAATTCAATAACATCTCTGCTGTTGTGAATTACAAAGGTAGGTTCATTTTCCTGATTGAGAATATTCACTTTTAAACTCACTAATTATTCCATTAAGCTTTCTTTTCCTGGATTAGTCCCACTACTCATCCGTATGATGTGGTGTGCATTGGCATCACATTCAGTGATGAATTTTACAGTAGATGATGACATCCCTTTTCTCCTTGGTTGGTGATGATTCATCCATATCATAGGAGAGGTATGCTAAGTTCCTTCTGGCTCTCTGTTGTCATGAATGTTATCCTTGCTGTTGTCCTGTCCCAAGAACAGCTCCACAAATAAAGGCAGGAGTTTCCTTCCTGACTAAATGCAGGTTCTTGAATTAACATTAAGTACAACAGGGAATATTGCTCCCCCAGAGCTAGTTAGCCCACATATTTGCCCTCCACAAATCCAGGATTTTACCAGCCACAAAGTTTCTTTCTGGCCAAGATCTGACATTGCTGCCTTTCCTGGCTGTAGTATAAATAAATGTGAAGAAGTTGCATGTTATGTTTCTCACAAATGGTAAGGCCTTTTCCTTGGCTAACTGTAAGTACACAGGTTTGCTAGTGCTACCAGCATCCTCTTGTTGTATTCTGGCTCCGTGTGAGATTTGGTTTCCATGACTTTTCATCTTCTCTGGTTTCTGTTGTGGCTGCACAAGTAATGGTGAAATAAATGTCACCACACACGTGATCCCCCCCATTGACATGCAGCCTCCAATACAATACCTCACGCCTTTGCCTGGGTGGACCAATGTCCTATTTGCCTGCATGATGTGAATGCTGGTTTGCATTTTGAAGGGGAAAGGTAGTTCTACATTGGTTTGTACTGTTCTGTTGGAAATAGAGAAGGTTTACAGTGAAAGAAGATTCCCATTTCAGAAATATTACTTGTTTTTTGGTACTTGCTTTGAGGTATTAAGATAAATCATCCCTGCCAGTAATGAAGTGCATACTTCATTATTGAAGGAGTGATAACCATTATATCAGAATGTTTTACTGAATAACTGTGTATGTAATGCACACATTCTTTATTAGTGTTTGACTGATATTTCTTGTGATTCCAGCCAAACAGGTCTCATCAAGAGTTGCACAGTAATATTTATTCTAAAAATATTATTCCTCATTGTTTTATATGTGATGAGGAAATTATAGGCAGAGGGGTTCCTCTGTCAGTAAGCCATACATCCTACACAAAGACTGGACTTACAAAAAAAATAGGACAGTTGATGGGTGAAGGCTTCATGGTGGTTGTAACAATTGAAGATATGCTCTGCAGACGTTGTGGTGCTTTGTTGAATCACCTTGACAAACTAGAATCCGATCTGGATATTGTTAAACGGGCTCTAAGAGGCTACTTGAAGATGAAGTATGGCCTTCTAGAAGATAGTAATGAACAAATGGAACCTCAGAAACCATATATAACAAGTCAGAGAAATATAAAAGGTATGTTACACATAAAGGCATAATGATTCAAGTTAATGTTTTTTCTGTCTGGCGCTTGGTATGGCTTAGTTCAATTCTAAACCTCAGTAGTTACAATTTCCTGTCTGACACCACCTTATTCCAGTTCATAACTTTTTACTACCATCCAGTCATGTCATTCTTGGACTAGATCTTGCAGTATTTTTAATGGATTTTAATAGAGTTTGCGTCTTCCATTTTTAGGCACGTTCACAAAATTGAAACGGTGACTGTTAGCTTCATCATGCCTGTCTGTCCTACCACATAGAACAGCTGGGCTCCCACATGATGGATTTTCATGAAATTTGATATTTGAGTAGTTATTGAAAATCCGTTAACAAAAATTTCAAATTTGAGTAAAATATGACAAGAACTATGGGTATTTTACATGAAGATTTATGTGCATTTATGATAGTATTTCAATGAATTCTTCTGAGAATGAGAAATATGTCAGACAAAAGTTGTAGAGAAAATCAAGACACATATTTTATGTTCAGTAACTTGCTTTCTGAAAATCATGCAATTTATAAGATAATGTGGAAAAATATGGTAGTGTTATACAGGCCACAGATGACAATACAAGCACGTGTGCTTTGCATAGATAACTAGGGCTACAAACACACACCCAGAATATTTAATAATTATTGCCTTCCCATGCCGGGGTACCATAGTTGTTGTAGCAGCTTGCCACAGGCTGGATGGTCGAGGGATCGAATTCCAGAAGGAGCAAGATTTTCCACACCCATCCAGACTGTCCCTGGCACCCACCCATCCTGCTATACAATCGATACTGGGTCTTTTTTCCAGGAGTAAAGCAGCCGGGGCATGGCATTGACCACCCCCCCCCCCCCCCCCCCCGTGTGTGGGGGGAGAGAAAGGGAGCAGATTATTTTTTTTCCCCCCTTTCCCCCCGGGCGGCCCCCCTTTTTTTTGTTTTTCTTTTTTTTTTTTCCTCACAAAACGGGGTGTGTA